>ENA-OQLI01000164-OQLI01000164.1-human-gut-metagenome-genome-assembly--contig:-NODE-164-length-100067-cov-5.861227_pt1 | contig 100067 bp, 87 predicted proteins | sample MGYA00242805_ERZ504812 | MGnify/ENA primary metagenome ERZ504812 (study PRJEB26092, sample SAMD00036430) | human gut metagenome | host: Homo sapiens | study: EMG produced TPA metagenomics assembly of... | reverse complement strand
GGTCGCTCTCCGGTGTGTTGTGCTTCCCCTCGGCGCCAGCTGTGCAGGTTTTACTGTAGGGTGCGTATAACCCCGCCTGTCCTTAGGCCTTGTTTTTTGCGGACTTAGTACCGCTGCGTGTTTATCCGAGGGAGAGCCCCCCCTTTAAGGATTCCTGCATGGCTGGCGCAGAGGGAAGGAAATCCAAACCGGGGAGCCGCCCCGAAAGCAGAGGCCGGAGGGGACAGGGGTCTGTGCGAAATTTAAGTTATTATCCTAATGCTACGTCTAAAATCATCATAATAAGGAAACCTCCCATAACCCCCAGGGTCCCCACATTGGAATGCTCCCCCAGATGAGCTTCAGGAATGAGCTCCTCCACTACCACATACATCATGGCGCCGGCCGCAAAGCTGAGAAGCCAGGGCATAAGCGGCTGGATTCCTCCGGCAATCAGAACCACCAGAATACCGAAAATCGGTTCCACAATTCCGGAAAGGCTGCCGTAAACAAACGCTTTCCAGGAAGGCATCCCTTCCTGCTTTAAAGGCAGGGATATCGCCGCTCCTTCCGGGAAGTTCTGGATACCGATTCCCAGGGCAAGAGCGAACGCTGCCGCCGCACCGGCCTCAGCCCCCATGTTCTGCGCCGCCATGGCAAACGCCAGCCCCACTGCCATTCCTTCCGGAATGTTATGGAGAGTGACCGCCATAACCAGCAGAGTCGTTCTTTTCCAGGAGGACGAAATACCCTCCGGTTCGTCCGAACCCGCGTGGAGATGGGGAAGCAGCTGATCCATCAGCAAAAGAAATAAAATACCGAGGACAAATCCTCCCGCCGCAGGTATCCACCCCACGCCTCCTGCCGCCTCCGCTTCGTCAATGGCAGGAATGAGAAGGGACCATACGGAAGCGGCAATCATGACGCCCGCCGCGAATCCCAGGAAAACCCTCTGTATTTTCATATTTATTTTGCCGCGGAATAAAAATACCATGGCGGCGCCTAATGTGGTCATCAGAAATGTAAAACCGGTCCCGCCGGACGCCCATATTAATGCCTGTTTCATGCATTACCTCCTTTCAAAATAAAATCTGTGCTCTGTCCGTTATCCATATTATCAGCCCGTAACGGACCCGCTATACCTCCGGCTGTCCGAAAAAGCTTTCCCGGTACATGCCTTATCCGCCACTCCCTGCTTTCAGCAGGCGTTTTAGATGCGGGGCTGATATAATTCACCTTTTTTATCCTTTTCTTCCAGAAATTCCAGAACAGCAAAAAGACTGTCGCATTTCCGGTAAAGCATTTTCTCTATTTCCGGATCGGGCTTCACCAGATCCGGCACCATAACAGGCAGCATCCCTGCCGCATATGCGGATCGTATTCCGTTGGGAGAATCCTCTATGGCTGCCGCATTGCCCGGTTCCACATCAAGCAGCTGACAGGCCTTCAGGTAAATATCGGGCTGGGGCTTGCTGTGCTTCACCATATCCCCGCTGACAAACGCCTGTAAAAATCCGGTAAACCCGGCCTGCTGCAGATGGCTTTCCACCGTTTTATGGCTTGTGGAGGAGGCCAGTGCCACCTTTAACCCTTTTTCCTGCAGCCAGGCAAGAAGCTCTCCCGCGCCTTTCATAACAGGAAGGCCGTCCTTTGCCATCTTCCGCTGAAAAACGGCGGCTGTCTGTTCCCTGAAATAATCATAGGGAAAATCCTGTCCATAGGTTTCTTTGAGAAAAATACGGCAGTCCGTGCGGTTCAGGCCGATACAGCCATATACTCCCTTATCGATATCCGGCAGTCCCAGCCGCTCTGCCACTTCGATCCAGCTTTCCACACTGAGCCTCTCCGTATCGAACAGAATGCCGTCCATATCAAAAACAATCGCTTCAATCATGCCGGCCCTCCCTTATATAAAAGGCTGCCAAGACGGGCAAATTGTTCCAGGGTAAAGGTTTCCCCGCGTATCGTGGCAGGCAGTCCCATTTTTTCCAGTGCATCCGTGACCTCCTCCTTCGTAAGATTCAGGCCGGACGCATTGCTCAGTCCGTTCACAAGCGTTTTTCTGCGCTGATTGAAGGACGCGCGGATCAGTCTGAACATAAATTCTTCATCCGCCGTTTCCACCGGGGGCTTTTCATATCTGTTAAGACGAATGACGGTGCTTCCCACATTGGGTCTGGGCATGAAGCAGGACGGCGGGACATGGGTGACAATTTCCGGCCTGGAGTAATACTGTACCGCGAGGGAAAGGGCGCCGTAATCCTTGGTTCCCGGCCCCACCTGCATCCTCTCCGCAACCTCGGTCTGCACCATGATGGTAATGCTTTCCAGAGGGACATGGCTTTCAAACAGCTGCATGATTATGGGGGTCGTAATATAATAGGGAAGATTCGCCACCACCTTAACCGGCTTTCCGCCGTTCTTTTCCCTTACAAGCTCTTCCACATCCAGCTTCAGGATATCTGCGTTGATAACCGTAACATTGGTATAAGTCGACAGGGTATCCTTCAGTATGGGAATCAAAGCCTTGTCGATTTCCACAGCTATCACTTCCCCGGCCTGCTCTGCCAGATACTGGGTCATAGTGCCGATGCCGGGCCCTATTTCCAGCACACAGTCCTCTTCTCCTATTTCCGCGGCCTCCACTATGGTTTCCAGCACTCCGGGTTCTATCAGGAAATTCTGACCGAATTTTTTCTGAAAATTAAAATTGTATTTATGCAGTACTTCAATTGTTCCTGTGGGCGTACCTAATCTTGGCATATAAATCCTCCGTAGATTCTAGTCGATTCCATAAAAGCGTTTCGCATTCCGAAAGGTTGTTTCCGTCACTTCCTCTTCGGATATCCCTTTCAGAGCGGCAATCTGCGCAGCTACAAGGGGAAGGTTCAGGGAACTGTTGCGCGTTCCTCTGTGAGGATCCGGCGCCAGGTAAGGGCAGTCCGTTTCCAGAAGCAACCTGTCCATGGGAACATATTCCACCGTTTCCTTCACCTTTCGGGCATTTTTAAAAGTGACCACTCCGCCTATTCCAATCATATATCCCAAATCCAGGAACTGTCTTGCGGTCTCCTTTGCATAGGAAAAACAGTGAATGACGGCGGGACTGTCCTTTCCATATTCTTCACGCATCATATCCAGGGTATCCTTTGCCGCATCCCTGGAATGAATGATAACCGGCCTGCCGATTTCTTTTGCCAGGGCCATCTGACGGCTGAATGCCTCTTTCTGTATATCCCGGGCAGGCTCGTCCCAATAGTAATCCAGGCCGATTTCTCCCACAGCGACTGCTTTGGGATTGGAAAACCGGCTGCGGAGCCACTCAAGGCTCGCATTATCCAGCGTATGAGCATGCTCGGGGTGGATTCCCACGGCAGCATACAAAAACGGATATTCTTTCGTAAGCTCAAGGCCTCTTTCATTGGAATCGAAGCTGGCTCCCGCGTTCACCACGTAACCGATCCCTTTTTCCGGAAAGCTTCCCAAAAGCTGTTCCCGATCTTCATCAAAGGCTTTATCATCGTAATGGGCATGACTGTCAAAAATCATTATAACACCTCTTACCCCTTTCTATCAGCAAATCTGTGAAAACAATAGGGATCATATCATATTTTTTACTATTCTTAAAGGTTGATAAAAATTTCTTAAATTTTTTTTAAAAAACTATTGCAAAATGAAAATTAATATAATATAATAAATCCTGCGTTGCAAAAGAAAATTTAAGCGCCTTTAGCTCAGTTGGTAGAGCACCTGACTCTTAATCAGGGTGTCCAGGGTTCGAGCCCCTGAAGGCGCACTTTGAAAGTACCGATTTTGAAGACATCCAGAGCTTCGGGGTTGGTGCTTTTTTTTGTGATTTTTCTATTTTTATCTGTTTCCATTTACGTCAGTTCTGTCTTCTCTCTTTTCCTCCTGTTTTTTGATTGCTGTAATACTTTTTCATATGTGCTATAATAGCGGTATCAGGTAATATTATTTAAATGGGAGGTATTTTTATATGAAAAGAGCAAGAAAAATATTTGTTCTCATGCTGTCGTGCATTATGCTTTGCGGAATAACGCAGCCAATTCAGGCGGCGTCTCCCGCTTCCCTTGTTACTGTGCGTACCGATTTCAGCGATACATCCGTTCCGTATGCCGTACCGGTTCTTCAGTATGCCGGAACAGGCGACACAGTTATTCCGGATGTGGTGCTTCCTGAAGGATCTGCTTATAAGGTTTCGCTCACACATGATGGAAACAGGAATTTTATTGTTAAGTTTTACAATGGAGACAAGTCAAATCTTCTTGCCAATACGATTGGTGTTTTTGCAGGAACATCCCTTTTGGAAAGAGGAAGCACAGCGGCACGGACCGGTATTTTTGAAATAATCGCCAGCGGCAACTGGACTCTTACTGTGTCAACTATTACGAATATTTCAACAAAATCTTTATCGGGTACAGGCTATAAGGTCTCCGGGCTTTTCATTCTGCCCGGCACGAACACCACTGTTACCATGAACTATACCGGAAAAAGCAATTTTATAGTATATGCCCATTATTCCAATGGAAAAAGCCAGTTGTTAGCAAATACGATTGGTGATTATTCAGGACAGAAAGTATTGCGTAATCCGGAAAATACCACATGCTATTTAGAGGTCAAATCGAGCGGGGCATGGACGGTTGATTTAGGTTACGGAGATGCAGTCTCTGTGGTGCCTGATATAAATTAAGTCCGGCATAATCATCAGATCAAGAGAGCGCATTACGAAAATTCCTTTTTTTAAACAAAAAACCGGTCCAGGGCCATAAAAAGCCTCTGAACCGGTTTTCTTTATTATACTTTTCTGACGGGATGCCGGATTATCGTCTTTAATTTCTCCGGGGCGGTTTTTCTGGGATCATTAAAATAGATTTCATGATGCCTTCTTTTTTTATTTATATCGGTTATATATCCTTCCTTTTCCAGAAACTCCTTCATCTGCAGTATGGTGCCGGGCTCGTCATCGTAAGAGCCAAGGTGCATGATCTGGGCGCAAAGACCTTCCTCCATTGTTTCCATACGGGCGCGGGAAAGATCCAGCTCCGGATTCTTTTTATGCAGCTTTTCTTTGGCCTGTTCCAGGATCCCTTCATTGACAAAGGAAGGGAGGCCGATCATGGAGGTCCAGCAGAACCGGGTCTTATCCGTGATATGGATCCCGTCGAAGCCTTCTCCGTTTTCCATCCACCACAGCCCTTCCAGAGGGGGAACCACATAATCGAAATAGCCTACCGGCTGGGTTCCGTCCATTTTGCTCATTTTTATGGTATAGGACAGTCCGTACAGAATCGCCAGCGCGTCCTTATATTCCTGAGTGGTATTGGGATTTCCTTTCCCGTCCACGCAAAGATAAGTCATGGGAGGGACTTCCAAGATCACCGGCTGGGTTTTCTGTAAATAAATGTTTTTAAATTCCTTCTTAAAATCAAATTTCTGTTCTGCCATCATTTATCCTTTCTGTTCCTGCATCGGAATATCCATTTCCCTTACGGGAATCATGAGTTCCGTAACATAGTTAGAGGGGTTTCCGCGGAATATAAGTCCCGGTCCCTTTCTGTAAATCTCTCTTGAGGGGGATACGGGCTGAAGATTCCTTTCATAGGCTGCATCCAGAAGCGCCTTATATGCAAATCCCAGCTCATCATAGCCGCCTTTATGGATCGTACTTATGGTTCTGCAGCCCGGCAGCTTACGGCAGCTGATTCCTGACGCCTGAACCATACCCTTTACCGGAACGCACAGCTCCACATCCGCATCTTCCCTGTATTCCTCATCGTAATACAGGCTGAAGGGACAACCGAAGGACTTATTTCCCGCCGCTTTATAAAGGCTGCCTATATACTTGCCCACATCGGAATAGGCTCCGCGGAAACGGGTGGATACCACTATCATTTCCTCTATTTCCTTTATCACGATGTCGTATTCCTGCCTGATAATCCCTGCGGCAGATCCTCCCGGCAGGGCTTCTTCCAGCTTCTTCAAAAGCGCCTTTTCTCCGGCAATCCGTTCCAGTATCTGCGCCTGCTTTTCTTTCAGGAAATAGGACAAATCCTCTTCTCCCCCATAATTGGAAATAACATCCCTGATCTCCATAATGGAGAAATCCAGTCCGCGAAGCAGGGCTATCAGCCTCGCCCTTTCATAATCCTGATCGTTATACAGCCTGTAGCCGTTCTTATCCCGCTCCGATGGGCACAAAATCCCCTGTTCCTCATAATAACGAAGCGCTTTTATGGTCAGACTGGTTATTTTGGAAAACTCTCCTATTTTGTACACCGGCGGCTCCTCCTTTCCTGTTAAAAGAAGTATAAGCCCTCCCCTGCGGGGAAGGGTCAAGCTTTTTTTTGTAACAGCCCGGACAGGTCTGCACCCTTACCTTTTATCCTTTGCTTTCTGTTTTTCACGATACATATTCCGGTCTGCTTCCTTATACAGGGCATCCACATCTCTTTTTTCGGTTCCGATCAGGGCAAAGCCGCAGGACAGCCGGATGGGTATTTCATGATAGTCGTTGTAGGCCGATACCATTTCCTCCAGAAGCCCCCTGTATTCCTTTTCCTGCAGTTTTTTATCCTTCAGGATTACCGTAAATTCATCCCCGCCGATACGAAAACATTCTCCCCTGCCGGCAAATGCTTTCTTTATGCTGTCTCCGGCTCCTATAATCATTTCATCCCCCATGCTGTGTCCATAGGTATCATTTACCCTCTTCAGCCCATCCAAATCAATCATGGCCATTCCCGCCAATTCAGACTCTTCCTCTCCGGCTCTCAGGATTTCCAGGGCTTTTTCGAAAGCCGCCCTGTTATTGCACCCTGTCATGATATCCACATAGGCCAGGGATCTGTATACCTTGAGCTTTGCCCGTTCCTCTCCTGAAAGGATGAGCTTTCTGAAGGATATGACTATCAGAATCAATGCATACGCCAGCAGCCCAAGCCGCATAATTACGCTGTAATCCTTCCTGTTACTATAAAAATCAGCTAAGGATAAAAATGCCGTTGCCATAAAAATAAAAAGGGCAATAAGGATTTCCCTCGCATAAAATGACCGGTTTCTCCGACACTCCTTACCCAGACAGTAAATAGTGAAGATAATGGATGCAGCTATCAGAATATGAGTGATCGGAAGCATTTTATAGAATTCCACGCCCGCAGCCATATATAAAAATACCTGGATAAAAAAATTAAAGCTGAACAAAATCTTTAAGACAGACAATCCCCTGTATTTCTTTTCACAAATACTCTCCACAAAGAAAAACATGGGGATAGGAAAGACCATAAAGCATAAAAAAGAGACGATAAAAACAACCTCGGAGCTGCCTGTCAGCAGCTGCATGACCGGTGAATCCGAAAGCACCCACAGCGAGGACAGCAGTACAAACATTCCGGCGGAAAGAAACATGGAGTATTCTGTATATCCGCTCCTGATGCGCAGAACAAGTCCCCCGGCCAGCAATCCCATTGAAAATACCACCATAAGCACGCCGAAAAGGATAATTCCCCAGCTCTCCCTGAAAAATTCCATCAGCACCGCCCCCTGGCTTCCCAGCCTTATTTCGGAGAGCATTATTTTTTTACCCACAGTCCTTTCGATTTGTATTGCAGCCGTTTCCGTACCGTCCTGGATTCCCAACGGAACAAAGCACCGGATCGAAGGAAGAAGACTGCCCCGCAGCGGACTGCTGCCGCCATATTGGTAAACGCATTTCTCCCCAACCCGGACCGTCACCTTCTGCTGCCTGTTCCTGAAGCTAAGAACCACCGGCTCCTCCCCGGAGTCTGGCAGTTTATGGTAAAATATCATCTCATCCGCTTCCGCAGTAAAAGGCAATTCCTCTACGTATTTTACCTGCCCGTTTTCCTCATAATACCACCCCCGGCTGAAATCCTCCGTATTTCCGAAATCAACTGCAGTATTCTCCAATCCGGATTGATTTCCCACGACAAAAAAGACGGCCGCGGTAACCACAACCATCAATCCAATCAAAATATTTATCCGCTTACGTACCCGCTTTCCCAACTGTTCCTGCATCCGAACCCTTATCCCTTTCCCAAAAGAAAACCCAATTTTCTTTATCGTATTTCATAAGCCCCTCCCTGTCAATGAATACCGGCTGAAAGTGCCAATAAAAATTCTGATTTGGCAACACTTATTCAAGAGTGTCTATAAAAAACATCGTTGCCGCCTCTGGCCTGCGTTACCCTCCCGGCTGTGTCCCCTGCCTGTGTCTGCCCCGCTGCCCTTCCTTTATTCCTTTACGGCCACAGCACAGCAAGGTTCCTTGCAGGGGACGCTTCCGCTCGGATAAACACGCAGCGGTACTAAGGCTGCAAAATACGCAGCCTAAGGACCGGCGTGTTTATACGGCCCTTACAGGAATCCTTGCTGTGCTGTGGCCGTAAAGGAATAAAGGAAGGGCAGCGGGGCAGACACAGGCAGGGGACACAGCCGGGAGGGTAACGCAGGCCAGAGGCGGCAACGATGTTTTTTATCTCCCCCCACTATGTAGCTCTTGCGTTCCCCACTTCACTATGCTAAAATAAAATTCCAGAGGGTTTCCTATGAATAAATTACTTATGGAACAGTTTGAGGACTGTCCTGTAATCGCTGCTGTAAAAGATGAAGAGGGGCTTAAGGCCTGTATTGATTCCGAAATAGGAATCGTATTTGTCCTCTTCGGAGACATCTGCAGCATTTCAGGAATTGTGAAGAGGCTGAAGGATGCGGGGAAAACGGTAATCGTACATCTGGATTTGATATCCGGGCTGTCCGGAAAGGAAATCGCCGTTACCTTTATCCGCAATACCACGGATGCCGACGGCATTATATCCACAAAACCGGCTCTCATCCGACAGGCTAAGGAATGTAATCTCTTTACCGTGATGCGTTTTTTTGCCATTGATTCCATGGCCTTCGATAATATCCGCAGGCAGTCGGAATCCGTACATCCGGATATCATAGAAGTTCTGCCCGGGCTTATGCCCAAGGTGATACGGCGTATCTGCACGGAAAGCAGAATCCCGGTCATTGCCGGCGGGCTGATAACAGATCGGGAAGATATTATGGCCGCCCTGAATGCAGGCGCCATATCCATTTCAACAACAAACCGGCAGGTCTGGTTTATGTGACCGCTTCCGGTTTTCTTATATAACCGAATATTGTATTTGCAGGAGAAAAAGAGACAGCAAAAAGGACGTACCGGCGGGTATGTGTTTTTTGGCTGTCTTTTTCTTATAATATATGATTTTGTTACCTGGCTTACGCCGCCTGTGCGGCAGAATGGAGGAAAATATGCTGGATGTAATTGTAATCGGCGCGGGTGTTACAGGCTGTGCCACGGCAAGGGAGCTGTCCCGGTATGATTTGAAGGCGGCGGTTCTGGAAAGGGAGGAGGATGTGTGCTGCGGAACCTCCAAGGCAAACAGCGCCATTATCCATGCCGGTTATGACGCCGAACCGGGGACTTTAAAGGCCCGCATGAATGTGCAGGGCAACCGGATGATGGATGCGCATTCCAAAGAGCTGGACTTTCCGTTTAAAAGAAATGGTTCCCTTGTCCTGTGCTTCGATGAGGATAATCTCCCCGGTCTGGAGGAACTGCGGGAACGGGCCGAAGCAAACGGAGTCCCTGATGTACGCATCGTTGCCGGAGATGAAATAAAGGCTCTGGAGCCCAATCTGTCACCTGATGTAAAGGCCGTTCTCTATGCTCCCACAGGCGGTATTGTCTGTCCTTTTAAAATGACGATTGCCCTGGCGGAAAATTCTTATGTGAACGGCGTGGATTTCCATTTCAACACAGAGGTTACCGACATTACCAGGACGGCTGAGGGTTATCTGGTCCATACCGCAAAGGGTGACTTTGCCGCCCGCTGCGTTGTCAATGCGGCAGGCGTATACGCGGATCAGTTCAACAATATGGTCAGCGCCCATAAGCTGCATATCACTCCCCGTAAAGGCGAATATATCCTGATGGATAAAAAGGCTGGGGATTTCGTGACCCATACCATCTTCCAGCAGCCCACACGGCTGGGCAAAGGTATACTGGTCACTCCTACCGTACGCGGAAATCTCCTGGCTGGCCCCACTGCGGAAGACATCACCGATAAGGAAGAGGTGTGCACAACCGGGGAAGGTCTTGCCCAGGTTGTGGATAAAGCCCGGCTGAGCGCGGAAAAAATCCCTCTCAATATGGCAATCACTTCTTTTGCAGGCCTTCGCGCCTGTGAGGAAAAGGGTGATTTTGTCCTGGGCGAAGCGGAGGATGCGGAGGGCTTTTATAACGCGGCAGGTATCGATTCTCCCGGACTTTCCAGCGCTCCGGCCATCGGACTTTTCCTGGCTGAGCAGATCGCAGGGAAACTGAATGCCGTTAAGAAAACCGGATTTATTTCCGAACGGAAGGATATCCCCTGTGTCGCGGAAAGCACACCGGAAGAAATCGCCGCTCTCATCGCCTCCGATCCGGCTTACGGCAATGTGATCTGCCGCTGTGAAATGGTTACGGAGGGCGAGATAGTAAATGCTGTCCGCAGGCCTTTGGGAGCGAAATCCCTGGATGGCGTAAAGCGCCGCACCCGCGCAGGAATGGGACGCTGCCAGTCCGGCTTCTGTTCTCCCAGAGTGATGGAAATCCTGTCCAGAGAGCTGCAGGTATCTCCCATGGAACTGACTAAGGCGGGAGGGGAGTCTTATCTTCTCACCGGCACCACCAAGGAATTTATATAAAGCATGGAATATGCGGAAAGGTTTACTATGGCTGATTATGATTTGATTATTATCGGGGGAGGGCCGGCGGGCCTGGCTGCCGCAGTCTCCGCCCGTAAAAACGGTATTGATAAAATCCTGGTTCTGGAACGGGATAACGAGCTGGGCGGCATTCTGAACCAGTGTATCCACAACGGCTTCGGCCTCCATACCTTTCAGGAGGAGCTGACGGGGCCGGAATATGCAGCCCGTTTTATTACTCAGGTAAAGGAATTGGGAATTCCCTGCAAGCTGCACACCATGGTTCTGGATATCTCTCCTGCTGCCGATGACGCTTCGGAAAAAACAGTGACGGCGATGAACCGGAAGGACGGCCTGATGACGCTCACTGCCAAAGCCGTCATCCTCGCCATGGGCTGCCGGGAAAGGCCGAGAGGGGCGCTGAATATCCCTGGCTACCGTCCTGCGGGTATTTATTCCGCCGGAACGGCCCAGCGCCTTGTCAATATGGACGGATTTAGGCCGGGAAAGGAAATCGTCATCCTGGGCTCCGGTGACATCGGCCTTATCATGGCCCGGCGTATGACCCTGGAAGGGGCAAAGGTCAAGGTGGTTGCGGAGCTGATGCCCTATTCCGGCGGCCTGCAGAGAAATATCGTGCAGTGTCTGGATGATTTCGGCATTCCCCTGAAGCTCAGTACTACCGTGGTGGATATCCACGGAAAGGAAAGAGTGGAGGGCGTGACCCTGGCTAAGGTGGATGAAAAGCGGAAACCCATTCCGGGTACGGAGGAATATATCCCCTGTGACACGCTTCTGCTTTCCGTGGGGCTGATCCCGGAAAATGAACTGTCCGGAAAGCTGGGTGTGGATATGTGTCCCGTCACCTCCGGCCCCGACGTAAATGAAAGCCTGGAAACCAGTATACCCGGTGTTTTTGCCTGCGGAAATGTGCTTCATGTCCATGATCTGGTGGACTATGTTTCCCAGGAGGCGGAAAAAGCCGGCAAATATGCGGCTCTGTATATCAAAGGAGAGATCCGCAATCCCTCCGGAGAGGAAACAGTACGGCTGGTTGCTAAAAACGGCGTGCGCTATACGGTTCCCCAGAACCTGCATCCTTCCCAGATGGAAGACACGCTCACCGTGCGGTTCCGTGTAGGCGATATTTATAAGGACTGTTATATCGGCATATATCTGGATGACCGGCAGATAGCCCGCATCCGGAAAAACAAGCTGGCGCCCGGAGAAATGGAACAGGTTATTCTCAAAAAGAAGGATGTTCTGGCCAAACCGGGGCTTAAAACCATTACGATCCAGGTAGAAAGAGGTGAAGCAAATGGAACAGCGTGAACTCATCTGTATTAACTGCCCTTTAGGCTGTGCCCTTACCGTCACGTTGGAAGACAAGGATGTGGTTAAGGTTACCGGCAATACCTGTCCCCGGGGAGAGGCCTACGCCAGAAAGGAATGCACCAACCCCACCCGTATCGTAACCTCCACCGTCAGGGTAAAAGGCGGCCATCTGCCTGTTGTTTCCGTAAAAACAGCCTCCGATATCCCCAAGGGCAAAATAGGGGAATGCGTGAAGGCTCTCAGGGATATCTGCGTGGAAGCGCCTGTACATATCGGCGATATCATTTTGGAAAATGCCGCGGATACAGGCGTAAATATCATTGCCACCAAGGATGTGCTCTGATATAGTAGGTTTACGGTAACTGTAAACTTTAATAGAGGAAAGGATCTGTGATGATAACCGATTTGAATGGCCGCAATGCCGAAATACTGAAAAAGAAAAAGCTGTGGCTGCTGGACATGGACGGCACCATTTATAATGAAAACGAAATCTTTGAAGGAACCCTGGATTTTCTTCAGCAAATCCGTGATAACGGGGGAAGGTATATTTTCATTACCAATAATTCCTCCAAATCCGTAACGGATTATGTGCAGAAGGTAACGGGCATGGGCATTCAGGCGGGTTTCGAAGATTTCTACACCTCCAGCCAGGCTACCGCCATGTATATCAGGGAAAATTATCCCGGCCAGACGGTATATTGCATGGGAACCCGGTCTTTGGTAACGGAGCTTCGGGAAAGCGGGCTTTCTGTGGTTACAGAGCCGGATGAGAGCGCTTCTGTCGTACTCATCGGTTTTGATACGGAAAACACCTCGGAAAAGATCCGGAATACCTGTATTATGCTGGGACGGGATGTGGTTTATCTTGCCACCAACCCGGATCTGGTCTGTCCGGTAAGCTTCGGCTTTATCCCTGACTGCGGATCCATGAGTATCATGCTGAAAAATGCAACCGGCAAAGAGCCCTTCTTTATCGGAAAGCCGCAGCCTATTATGGTGGACTGTGTGCTGAAAAATACAGGCTGTTCAGCCGGGGAAGCCGTCATTGTGGGAGATCGGCTGTATACTGACATCGCTACCGGCAAAAATGCGGGTGTGGATGCCATTTGTGTGCTTTCCGGCGAAGCTACTCTGAAAGATATTGAAGACGGAGATATCAAACCGGATTTCCTGTTCCGGGATGTAAAGGAAATCTGGCAGAAGCTTCGGTAAGCTCCGGGGTTTCCGATGTGTCGGTTTCCGCGCAAAAAAAGTGCAGCCCGCATGGATTGTTATCTTATCCACAGCGGTTCTGCACTTTTTCATGTTTATCCACAATTTCAGGAAAATCTTTTTTTGATTTCCTCATATTTTTCAGCTGTAATCAGCGCATCCCTGTCCAAATCCTTAAAGGCCACTATATAGGTCCAGCGCCCGTAGGGTTCTATCTTTTTGATTTTGGACAGGTTGATAATATAGGATTTATGGCTTCTTAAGAACAGCTCCGGATCCAGCTTCGCCTCGATATCCCCAAGCCCCGCCGAGGTGGTAAAGGAATCCTGTCTGGTGTAAATGACGGTGCTGTTGTTTTCCCGCTGTACCAGGACGATATCCTGGATATCCACAAAGCTCATGCTTTCCCTGCCTTTTACAAGAAGGCGGTCCAGTCCTTTTTCATAGCGCACGATTTTATCCGGGTGCTCCTGCGGCTCCTGCTCCTTCAGGGAAAGGATACGGGCCAGAGTACGATCCACTCTTTCGATATCAAAAGGCTTTACCAGATAGTCGAAGGCATAAACCTCAAAGGCTTCCGGCATATACTCCGCATGGGCGGTGGCAAAGACAATTTTGGTCTTTGGCTCCATGTCCGCAATGATTTTGGCGCAGTCAATGCCGCTGGCCCCATTGATTTCAATATCAAGGAAGACCACCTCCGGCTTCAGCCTGGCGAAAAGACTCACCGCATCCGCCAGGTTATCGCATTCCCCGGCCACTTCAAAGCCATCGTTGCGCTCAATGATTTTTCTAAGAAGCTTCCTTATTCCGCTTTCATCCTCTACTACGATTACCCTGATTGCCATATGCTTTCCTTTTTCTTTTTCTGCAGACCGGTTCGCCGATAATTTCGCTTAATACTACCGCTTTCCTGAGAACCGTCCGTCGCTGTGACACAGCCTCCGGACGAGGAATTCTATCCCGGCTCTCCCCTTTTGTTCCTGCCGCTGTTTCCGGCAATGCCCCGGATGCCTGCTGTTCCTGCCATGTTTTCTGTACGGCAGGGTCCGAGGTTTCTTCCTCCGGGAAGAAAATCTCCGAAGCCTCTTCCTCCGGGAGTGATACCCCCGGGGGAAAATAAGGATTCCACGCAAACCTGCTGCCTGCCGATTTATTGGACATAAGCACGCCGGACAGCTTTCCAAGCTCTTCCTGCAAACTTCTCTTTTTCATTGCCTAATCATTCCTTCCGTCGCCGGTCAAATCCGAATCAACGATTCCTGTTCCGGAAATAGACGAACGCATATCGGTATCCGCTTTCAGATTCTGAAGTTCATAATAATCCATCACGCCCATTTTTCCTTCACGCAGGGCATAGGCAAGTGCTTTGGGAACTTCCGCCTCCGCTTCCACCACGTACGCACGCATTTCCTGTTCCTTTGCAACAGCCATGGCACGTCTTTCCTCCGCCTTGGCCTGGGCGATATTTTTATCCGCTTCCGCCTGCAGGGACTGAAGATGGGCGCCGATGTTGCGGCCCACGTCAATATCTGCGATATCAATGGAAAGGATTTCAAAAGCCGTACCGGAATCCAGACCCTTGCTTAACACACGTTTTGAAATGTCATCCGGGTTTTCCAGCACTTCTTTATGGGATTTGGCAGAACCCACGGTGGTTACGATACCTTCACCGATTCTTGCCAGGATAGTGGCTTCTCCGGCGCCGCCCACCAGGCGTTCCAGATCGGCTCTCACGGTAACTCTGGCCTTAACCAGAAGCTCGATACCATCCTTCGCCACCGCCGATACATTGGTGGTTTCGATTACCTTGGGATTTACGCTCATCTTAACTGCTTCCAGAACGTCACGGCCCGCCAGGTCGATGGCAGCCGCTTTCTCAAAGGGAAGCTCGATTCCCGCTCGTTCCGATGCTATCAGGGCATTGACCACATTATCCACATTTCCGCCTGCCAGATAGTGCGCTTCCAGCTGATTTACTCCCAGGTCCAGGCCTGCCTTCCTCGCTTTGATAAGAGGAATGACGATACGGGAAGGAACCACACGCCGCAGCTTCATTCCTATCAGGTTGAAAATACTGATTTTAACGTTCGCAGCCATGGATGAAATCCAAAGTCCTATAGGTACAAAAATAAAAAACAGGACGATTAGCAGTCCGATGATACCGATAATGCTGATTACAATTATATTACTCATTACAAAGCCCCCTTTACTATTGTTCCTTTACAATTAATTTGGAACCGTTTACCTTTATGATTTCCAGGTTCGTTCCCTTTGATATATATTTTCCTTCCGAAATCACATCAAAATTAACGCCCTCAAAATTTCCTACTCCCGTGGGTCTTAAATCAGTCTCCGCAATTCCCTTTTTTCCCAGAAGATAATCCAGATCCGTGGAGCTGATATAGCCCTCATCCTTTTTCTGCTCTTCCTCCAGAATAATCGGTGAGTGAATCTTGCCTTTGGACAGCAGCCACACAATGACCGCCATCATAATTCCCAGAAGCGCCAGCACAATAACGGTAATGAACGCTCCTTCCGCCACGGAATCCGCAGTCAGGAAAACTCCTGCAATAAGACAGGCGATTCCGCTGATCCCCGGCGCTCCGAACCCGGGAATTACCATTTCTATGGCAATCAAAATGAAGCCTGCAATGAAAAGGATAATTCCCAATATCATCAATGTATCCATTCCTTTATTCCTCCTTTCCGGCACCGGATTTACATCTGCTGTAAAAGAATATCCCGTACCGCCCTTTCTATGTCTGATTATAGCCGTTTCCTCATTTCAGGAAAGTGGTATTCTGCAACTTATACAAAACGGGGGCTGTAATGTCAGTATCCAGTTTTCAAATGCATGCACAGATACTGCCCCTGTCACATGAAAAACAGGGTGCAGATAAAAAAAGTATTTACCTAGGCAGGCGGATCGCAAAGCAGGTCTCCTTTTCATCGGAGGAAAGGCTGATTTCTCCTTTGGCTTCCTTAACGATCTGGGAAACAATGGCAAGTCCGGTACCGTGGCCTTCTTCTTTTTTGGTGGAAAAACCCTGCTTAAAAATGAGAGCCTGATGCTCTTCGGGAATGGCGGGGCCGTTGTTGCGGACGGCAAAGGTATAGAATCTGCTGTCCTGGCGGATTTCTACCGCCAGCTTTTTTTCTCCCTCTTTTTCTTCCAGGGCTGTAATCCCGTTATCGATAAGATTGGCGAGAAGCTTGCACAGCTCCCACGGCTCCAGCGGGATTTCCTTCAAAGGCGTTCCCACCTCCACAATCATATCGACTCCCTTTTTCTCCGCAGATTCCATTTTGGCCTGAAGCAGGGCGTTTACCGCGGGCTGGGAGGTTTTCATGGCTCTCGTCACCCTGGTGATATCCTTGAATACCGGCTCCATATATTCCCTGGCATCCTCATATTCCCCCAGCTCCAGCAATCCGTAGATCACCTGCAGGTGGTTCATATAATCATGTCTCTGGGCGCGCAGCTTCAGATTCAGGTTCTCCAGGTTCTTCATACTCTCCCGATAGCTGTCATTCTGGTACCTGCTGGCCATATATAATCCCATAATGGTGAGAAGGCTGCTTAACAGCATGATACCTATCGTAAGATAAATAGCAGGATTCACCCTGCCCAGCACCTGGGAGCCTATGACCAGCCAGAGAAGAAAGGCCGCCACAAACTGAAGTCCGTTGATTATGAGGAGCGCCTTAACTGTTTTTTTAATATTCATGTCCTATTCCCTCATTGGATTCTTGCCAGATATTCTTTCGACAGAATTTTCTTTATATTTATACAAAACAGTATTCCCGCTGTAGCCGCAGAAATAATATCGGATATGGGTTCCGCATAATAAATCCCCATCACTCCAAAGAACCGGGGAAGCACAAGCGCCAGGGGCACCAGGAGGATCACCTTTCGGAACATGGCGATAAACAGGGATATTTTGGCCTGTCCCAGAGCGAGGAAGGTGGGCTGGATCCCGTTCTGCAGGCCGAAAAACAGCATTCCGAAAAGAAATACCGGCATGACCTTCGATACCAGGCCGATCAATTCCCTGTCGTTCGTAAACAGGGCGGCATAGGCTCCGGGAAATATCATGGCGGTCAGGTTGGCGGTAAAGGAAATGGCAAAGCTGATTCCTATCATGCTCCGATATAGTTTTTTAACCCGATCAAAATTGCCTGCGCCGTAATTATAGCTGATGATCGGCTGCACTCCCTGGGTAAATCCGGAGAGCGGAGCGGAAAAGAGCTGAAGCACACTCTGCATGATTGTCAGGGAACCTACGTACAAATCTCCTCCGTATATCTGCAGTCCCCGGTTGAGCACAATACTGATCAGGCTTTCCGTGGATCGCATGATAAAGGGGGAAATACCCAGGGAACAAATCTGCCACATAATGCGGAAGGAGGGACGCACATGGCACAGAGACAGGCGGAGGGAGGATTTAGGGCTCATAAGGAATTTTACGTTCCAGGCCGCGCTTACCGCCTGGGAAAGCACAGTTGCTATGGCCGCGCCCTTCACTCCCCAGCCAAATACAAAAATAAACAGAGGATCCAGGGCTATATTTACCACCGCTCCTATCACGATGGATATCATGGCGAGCCGGGAGCGGCCCTGGGAAATAATAAAGGGATTCAGCCCGAGGGCCAGCTCCACAAACAGGGTTCCCAGCAGATATATGTACATGTAATCCATTGCATAGCCGATGGTGGCATCCGATGCGCCGAACATATATAGGAACGGCCGGAGAAAACCATAGAAAACAGCCATGAGAAGCACGGTGAAAATAACAAGCAGACAGGTTCCGCTGCCGAGTATTTTTTCCGCATGCTTCCTGTCCCCTTTTCCCAGCCAGATCGCCGCAAGCGGCGCTCCGCCCATTCCCACGAAGGCTGAAAATGCGGAAATCAGGGTAATGATGGGAAAAGTGATGCCGACCCCGGTAAGCGCCGCCGCACCCACACCGGGGATATGCCCGATATAAATACGGTCCACAATATTATAAAGTATATTAATTATCTGTGCGATAATGGACGGAACCGCCATACTCACCATCAGCTTCGGTATGCTCTCCGTACCCATCTTCTGTTCGCCTTTTTGATTCATTGGTATCCATCCTCCGGCTTTTTTGAGAACATGCTCCGGGCTGACGAAACATATTCCTCTTTTGTTTTCCAGTATATCATGCTTTTTATTAAAATAAAATGAGGGAAGGACTGGCCTTACCTACGTAAAAGTGGTAATCTTGTATCAGACATAACAGACATCATGCGAAAAGGAGATTCACTGATGAAGGATTATACAGAGTATATTGTGGAGCAGACACAGAAACTGCTTTCCATTGACAGCCCTACAGGCTATACCAAAAATGTGGCGGCTTATTTGATGAAGGTCTATACCGAACTGGGCTATGAACCCGTACTTACCACCAAAGGCGGCGTATTTGTCAAAATTGCGGACGGCGTATCGGAAGACGGGGAAATCTGCGATCCCGCTGCCGGACCGATTCTCATTGAAGCCCATGTGGATACACTGGGGGCAATGGTATCGGAAATCACCTCCGCGGGGCACCTGAACCTGACCCCGTTAGGGGGCATGAATCCTAATAATGCGGAAGCAGAAAACTGCCGCATCGTTACGAGAAGCGGAAACGTATATACAGGTACCTTCCAGCTTCGCAATGCTTCCATCCATGTAAACGGGGAATATAACAATACCAAGAGAGCTTACTCGGAAATGGAAGTCCTCCTGGATGAAGTGGTACGCACCAAAGAGGACGTGCTTGCCCTCGGTATTCTGCCCGGCGATATTGTCTGCTTTGAACCCCGCACAGTGGTGACTCCTTCCGGATTTATCAAGAGCCGTTTTCTGGATGACAAGCTGAGTACGGGAGTTCTGCTGGGCTATGCCAAATATGTAAAGGATGAAAATATCACTCCTGCCCGCAGGATTTACCATCATATTACCGTGTTCGAAGAAGTGGGGCACGGCGGCTGCGCTTCCATTCCGCAGGATGTAATGGAGGTTCTTTCCGTGGATATGGGCTGCGTGGGAGAAGGACTGGGCTGTGATGAATATCAGGTTTCCATCTGTGCCAAAGACAGCAGAGGGCCTTATCATTATGATGTGGTAAGCGCGCTCATTGAAGCGGCGAAAAAGGCCGGCGCGGACTTTGCGGTGGATGTATATCCTTTTTACGGTTCCGATGCGGACGCGGCTCTCACCGCCGGTTATGATGTACGCCACGGGCTGATCGGCCCCGGTGTATATGCCTCCCACGGTTATGAGCGGAGCCATAAGAAGGGCGTAGAGAATACTTTCAGGCTGCTGAAGGCTTACCTTGGCTGAAGCCCATACGAAAACGGAGGTTTTTATGGATTTTCTGCAAAAGATGATACCGGTAACCGCCCTTATCCTGATAGTGCTGTTTGTCCTGATCCTGATTTTCCGCAGGCTCGCCTACAGGCGTACCGCCACCTTTAAATGTCCTGCCTGCGGACAGGTCTTCAGGCCTACCTTAATGCAGCTGATTTTTTCCGTAGGGAGCCGGAAGGGGCAGATCCTATATTGTCCCAACTGCGGGGAAAAGAATTATCTGGAACAATTGGAGAACGAAACACCGGAAAACGACGAGAATGCTGCTCAGAAATGAGCAGCATTCTTGTTTCTATCGGTGTATAATCTTTATACAGGAACGTTATCCCATGCTTCCCCAGTCCCCCAAAGGCGCCGGGTTTATGGATAAATATTTATCGGATACGGATATTACAGGGGCGGCCTGGCGGAGACGTTTTTCAAAGTCGGCATCACCGGCCAGATAATCCTCAGCCATCACATTTTTGATCGTGCAAATGTATATTTCACTCTCCTTTTTGTCATCCAGATGCAGGGTTTTATCCACCTGAAGCTCCAACGTCCACGGGCTGGCTTTCGGCACCGGTACATTCAGGACCCCGCCTTTTTCAGATTCCACTTTCTCCGACTTATCGAACTCATATCCGGGATGGGTTCCGCAGAAATCCGCGGCGGGCAGAAGCGCTTCGCTCACTACGGAAGCGGAAAATACGCCCTCAGTCCTTATTCTGTCACGGGTCAGCTTATCCTGCCCGATACAGGCCACAAATTTAAGCCCTTCATCCCAGCAATAGGTTGCCCAGCAGAACAGCCCGTAATTGGGTTCCCCGTTTTCTTTGTATGTACCATACAGATACAGGCACTGGGGACAGAAATCATTGGATCCTGACATAGAAACTTTTGACATAGTCCGTTCCTCCTTATTTTTTCGTCATGTGAATAACGCAGCAGCCATCCGTTTATTCAAAACGGTACAGCATTTCCCAATGGAACTGATCTTCATCCAGCCTGTATTGGGGCAGAAGCTCAGGCCCGCAGGAATTGGAGCCTACGCCGCTTTGTTTGTAATCGGTGCATACAATGACTGAGCCTGACGGTTCCAGTTCATAGTTATGATGCTTTGCTTCCAGCTCCTGTATGGTATATTCCGAAGCACTGAAGCTGAAGGGCCTGCTGCCGGACGCCTGCAGCCCTCCCACCTGAATGGAGGAGCAGTTGTAATGGCTTCCGTTTTCCTGAGGACGCACATAGTCCACATGAAGCTGGGGCACTATGGTATGGAATACATCAACATAGCTTGCCTGATGCTTATCGCAGTAGCTTTCATGCGGTCCGTACCCCAGATAGGTTACCTCCTGTTCTTCCTGAGGAAGATGGAATTTCAGGCCGAACCGGGGAAGGAACGGGAAGGATGTGTCTCTTTTCCCATCCACCGCGACCTTGATTTCCCCTTCGCCGTTTATGCTCCATACCGCATGAAGGCGCAGGAAAGGCTGAATGTAAACAGCGGCCATGGAAAAATCACAGGTTATGGCAACCGTGCCCTGTTTCACCCTGGCCTCACAGCCGTATACCTTTACTACACTTCTGTCATATCCGGCCTCTTTCCAGGAAAGAACAATATTGCGGTCATTATCCGTGGGAGCACGGTAAACATTCCATTCTACGGGAGCCGTTATACAGGCTTTTCCATTTTTCTCCAGCTTCAGGAAGCTTCCCTGCTTTTTCCCGAATTCATAGCATACGGAGCTGTTTTCCATCCGGAAAACCTCCGGGGTTTCCGTGAGGGTAAGAGGCTCGCCGTTCTTCTGCAGTGTCAGTCTGACATCCTTGTCTTCAGAAAGTGCAAACTGATCAAAGCCCAGCTCATGGCCGATCTGGGTAAGCTTATCCTTTGCCTTCTGATAATAGGTCAGCTTCAGATAGCAGTGATCCTTGGGTTTGCCCGGAAGCTTCAGGGTAATGTCGGTGAAGCTGTGAGGGGCCGCCTCCAGATCCTCTATCATACCTTCTTCCAGGAGGATTCCCTCCTCTTTGATTTCATAATGGATATAGATATAGTCTTTTATGTTTCTGAAATCCAGCTTGTTGTACAGACGGATAACACCTTTTTTCCGATCCAGCAGCTCGGCCCTTACCGGACGGATCGCATTTTTCCATTCATAAAGCCCTTCGTGAGGCCTTCTGTCAGGAAATACGAGACCGTCCATGCAGAAGTTTCCGTCGTGGGGAAACTCTCCCGCATCGCCGCCGTAATGGAACATTTCCTTTCCGTTTTCCGCCCTGCCTTCATAGGTGGCATGGTCACACCATTCCCACACAAATCCGCCGCAGAATCCGTCATAGCGGTATATCTGCTGCATGTAGTCTTCAATATCCCCGGGGCCGTTGCCCATGGCGTGTATAAATTCACACTGGACGAAGGGCTTTTTCTCACCCGGTTCTGCAAAATATGCATCGATTTGCTGCGTGGATGCGTACATATGACTTTCCACATCCAGCATGGATTCATCTTTTTCATGCCCTTCCGGCTGGAAATGAACGCTTTCATAATGAAGCAGCCTGGTGGGATCATAATTTTTCACCCAGCGTCCCGCCTCTTCCATATTGGTTCCGAAGCCGGATTCGTTGCCGAGGGACCAGAAAATGACGCCGCACTGGTTTTTATCACGGATCACGCTGCGCTGCACTCTGTCCAGAATGGCCATTTTATAGGAAGGATCCTGAACGAAATAGCTGAAGGTTCCTTCGGTGCTGCCTCCGTAAATGGTGGCCGCCCCATGGGATTCAATATCCGCTTCCGCAATCATATAAAAACCATATTCGCTGCACAGCTCCGGCAACCAGGGCGCATTGGGATAATGGCTGGTGCGGATGGCATTGATATTGGCCTCCTTCATGATGCGCAGATCAAACATGGCATCCATCCTGGAAACCACGGCCCCGGTATACGGGCTGCTGTCATGCCGGTTTACCCCTTTGAATTTGACAGGCCTGTTGTTGATGAGCACCACGCCGTCTTTGATGTTAACCGTGCGGATTCCCACCCTCTGGATCAGGATTTCTTCCGGGGTCTTTATTTTCAGTATGTACTGATAAGGCTCTTCCGCATTCCACAGGACAGGGGCCTCCACCGGGAAGGACGCTTTTCCGTCTTCAACAGCGCATTCCCCCAGAAGGTTGTCTTTATCCCATAATTCACAGGTGATCCGGGGATTCCCCGCCGCCTCATTGATCCTCACTTCCACTTCCGCCCTGTTTTTCTCAAAATCAACGGGTGTGGCAACGGTATAATCTCTGACATGTTCTGCGGGTCTGAAAAGCAGATGCACGTCACGGAAAATACCGGACATACGGAACTTATCCTGATCCTCCAGATAGCTTCCGTCGCACCATTTCAGCACCAGAACCGCCAGCTTATTCATTCCGGTTTTGGTTTTCCCTGTGATATTAAACTCACTGGGGCTGTGGGATACCTGGCTGTAGCCGACAAACTTTCCGTTTATCCATACATAAAAGCAGGAATCCACTCCTTCAAAATAAAGGTACTGTTCCTTTTTAGCCTCCGCAGCACTGATATCAAAATATTTGATGTAGGCGCCGCAGGGATTCTCGTCGGGTACAAAAGGCGGATCGAAGGGAAAAGGATACCTTATATTGGTATATTGTTTTTGATCAAAGCCAAGCATCTGCCAGCAGGAAGGTACCTCCAGCCTGCCGAAGGCCTCTTCGTCAAAATCCTTTTTGTAAAATTCCGGCACAGACTCCACATTGGGATAATAGCCGAATTTCCAGTCGATCCCGCTTAAGTTTCTAGCGTTTTCCTTTTCCTGCACATCAAGAGGAACATAATAGCACCTGTTCTCTTCTGTCCCGACATGCAGTATTTCCGGGTTTTCATAGAATTTTTCCAGAATCATAAGCTCTCCTTTGGAACAAACGTTCCATCTCCTCTTCTTGAGATTATACTTTTGGTACGCCCCATATTCTGTCAGGGTTCCCGTGCCTGCCCGCCCTTTGCTCCGCGTCTCCTGCCTGCCCTGTTTGCCTTCCCCTCAGGCTATCCCTCCCCGGCGGGTATGTGTACCCTGCGCAGGCCCGTTTTCGCTCTGCCAAAAACGCAGCGGTACTAAGATTGCAGAGGACGCAATCTAAGGACCGGCGTTTTTAGAAGGCCTTTGCAGGGTACACATACCCGCCGGGGAGGAACGCCTGAGGGGAAGGCAAACAGGGCAGGCAGGAGGCGCGGAGCAAAGGGCGGGCAGGCACGGGAACCCTGACAGAATATGGGGAGGGGCCGAACCTTCATTGCTACTGTAAATTATAAAGAAAATATGTTACACTTACAATACAAAAAAGGAAGAATAATCAGAAAAGCCTCAAAAATTCGTTATGGGCAGGATAGTTTGGGTGATAACGAAAAAGCGGCGGAATGTGAGGAAATATGTACGATACTCTTGTTACATTAAAAAAAGGGACCGGGAGGACTTTGAAATCCGGGGGGATGTGGGTTTATGATAATGAAATAGAAAGTATTGCCGGTGATTTTGAAAATGGGGATTTGGTTACGGTTCATGATTTTGACGGGTATTTTCTGGGGATTGGGTTTATTAATACGCAATCGAAGATTACGGTGAGGCTTCTTTCTAGGAAAAAGGGGACGGTAATCGATGAAGCTTTTCTGGAGAAGCGGGTGGAAAATGCGTGGGAGTATCGGAAGCAGACGGTGGATACCGGGTGCTGCAGGGTGATATTCGGTGAGGCGGACTGGCTTCCCGGGCTGGTGGTGGATAAGTTTTCGGATGTGCTTGTGGTGGAGTCCCTGGCGCTGGGAATTGACAGGCTTAAGGCTGTGATTCTGGATGCTCTCTGCCGGATACTGCAAAGGGACGGGATTAAGGTACGGGGAATTTATGAGCGAAGTGATGCCAAGGTACGGCTGCAGGAGGGGATGGAGCGTTTTAAGGGATTTTTCAGCGCTCCTTTTGATACGAAGGTACAGATTGAAGAAAATGGGGTTAAGTATATCGTAGATATAGAGGATGGACAGAAAACAGGGTTTTTCCTGGATCAAAAGTATAACCGGGCGGCTGTTCAGCGGCTGTGCAGGGGGAAAAGGGTTCTGGACTGTTTTACTCATACCGGGTCTTTTGCTTTAAATGCCGGAATTGCAGGGGCGGAAAGTGTTCTCGGGGTGGATTCTTCCCAGACGGGGATTTTGCAGGCTGAGGAAAATGCGAGGCTGAACGGGCTGGAGGAACGGGTTCGTTTTCAATGTGCTGATGTCTTTGAGCTTCTTCCCCGGCTGGAGGGACAGGGAGAAAAATTTGATGTGGTTATCCTGGATCCCCCTGCTTTTACCAAGTCCAGAAATTCCATTAAGAATGCGGTTAAGGGGTATCGTGAGATCAACCTGAGGGGCATGAAGCTTGTGGAAAACGGCGGTTTTCTGGTTACCTGTTCCTGTTCTCATTTTATGGATCCGGAGCTTTTTTCCAAAACGATCAGGGAGGCCGCTGCCGGTTCTCATAAGAGGCTTCGTCAGGTGGAATTCCGCACGCAGTGCTGTGATCATCCTATACTCTGGGCGGCGGATGAATCCTATTATCTGAAATTTTATATTTTCCAGGTATGTGAGGAACTGTAGATATCAGGAATGGTTCCTGGTTATCTGAACTGTTACCGTCTTTCATAATTCGTGCGAGGAAGGGAAATATCTCTTATGTACCAGACGATACTTCATGATTTTGATATGCGTATGCTGATGGATTCGGGGCAAGTGTTCCGGATCTGCTGCTGCGGGGAAAATACATATGCGGTTGCATCTGGCCGTCATCTGGTCCGGATACGGCAGACAGCCTGCGGGCCTTCAAAGGAAGGGACTCTGTCGGCTTTCGGAATGTCCGGGGAAGGGGTTTCTGTGGAGTTTTCCTGTTCACCGCAGGAATTCGATTCCTATTGGTATAATTATTTCGATCTTTCCACTGATTATGGGGCTATGAAAAAGGCGGTGGATCCGAAAGACAGCTTTTTGACGTCTGCGATTTCCTATGGGGGAGGAATACGTATTCTCCGGCAGGATCTGTGGGAAACCATCCTTTGTTTCCTGATATCCCAGAATAATAATATTACCCGTATCCGCAATAGTGTGGATGCCCTTTGCCGCCGGTATGGGGAGCGGCTGGAGCCGGAAGGCTTTCTGACCGGGGAAGAGTCTTTGTCCGAAAGGGATTTTTACTCCTTTCCCGAACCGGAAAAAATTGCCTCCGGAGGTCTGGAAGGGCTGCAGGGGCTGGGGCTTGGCTATCGGGACAAATATATTCTCGCCATGGCCAAACGGTGCTGCAACGGCAGCGGAAAAGAATTCTTCCATTCCCTGCAGAATGCGGATTATGAAGAGGCTATTGCTATTCTTACCGGGGAATTCGGGATTGGACGCAAGGTGGCTGACTGCATCTGCCTGTTTGCCTTACATCATATCGGCGCTTTTCCGGTGGATACGCATGTAAAACAGATTCTGGCTGCCTATTACCCGAAGGGTTTCCCTTTCGAACGCTATCAGGGCTTCGCAGGGGTAATCCAGCAATATATGTTTTATTATAAGCTGTCACTTCCGTCTTCCCGGACAAAAAAAGAAGCGGTTAAGCCCGCTCCTGCCAGAAAAAAAATCAGCTGAAGGAGGTTTCTATGGATAAAACTGATTCCACCATTCTTTCTATATTAAAAGAAAACAGCCGGGCAAGCGCTTCCGACATCAGCAAACAGGTCTCTCTGTCTGTGCCTGCCGTGACGGAACGTATCCGGAAGCTGGAGCAGACAGGGGTGATTGAAAAATATACCATCCGCGTGAATCCCGGCGCTTCCGGCTATAACCTTCTGGCTTTTATCCTTGTAAAAATGGATTATTCCAGGAATATGGAGGCTTTTCAGGATGTGTGCCTTCAGCTTCCCCAGGTGCTGGAATGCCATCATACCGCGGGGCCTGCGGATTTTCTCCTGAAGGTGCTTTTCCGGGATATGCAGGATATCGAGGATTTTCTGTCCTGTACGCTGAAGGATATCAAGGGTGTGACCGATGCCAATACTATCATCTGCCTGTCTACGTTAAAGGAAGAAATTACAGTTTAGGCTGGGAAAAAGGGCAGGCTTTTATCCTGCGTCAGTTTCTTTTCATAGATCGGATTATCTGTTTGGATTCTGCGGAAACGCTGTGTGATTCGGTGATTTTCTGAAGGGATTTGTTGTAGGTAAAATCGTCCAGGCGGTTGTTATGCAGATAGAGGGTGGTTTGGGCGGGGAATCGGACATAACACATGGAAATGGCCCAGGCGAGCGCCATTTTGACGTAATATCCCTGGTGGGTGATTCGGTCAAAGAGCGGGAAAAGGCTGTCTATGTATTCATCATTGATGTAGTAGTCGAGAAGCATGACGAGAACGAAGCGGAGGGTAAATTCTTCCTGACTGTTCAGGAGGGGCTGGAAAAAATCCCAGAATTCGGATGGGTATTGTGCGGCAATTTTCAATGTGATGCAGAAGCTGTCACAAACGGACCAGTTGTTTATCCTGGGAAGGAATTGTGTGATCTGGTCAAAAATGACGGGAAGAGGGGCTTTGGCGTAGCCAATCAGGAAGCCCTGGAGCATGATTTCTTCGAAGCTGTCCTGGGTGCAGAGATTTAGGTTCTGCAGCCAGTTTTCTTTGGCTAACCTTTTGGCAAGCCTGCGGAGGGCGGGCAGCCTCACTCCGAGTATATTTTCCGTGCCGGGAAGCAGGGAGGATGCAAAATCCCTGTAGGCAGGTTCTGCCAGCAGGGATAATTGTTCTTTGATGGTGTTATTGTTTTTCCCGGAAGAAATCGGCATAATCTTTTCCTTCTTTGATGTAAATTTCTGCATTTCTGCAGTTGCTTTCCACTTCCCGTTCCAGAACCTGGCGTTTTACAGATGCCGGGCTTCCGATGACCATGGAATTATCCGGAACGATGGTGTTCTGGGTTACCAGCGCTCCTGCGCCTATAATGCAGTTTTTACCGATGACCGCTCCGTTTAAAAGGATAGCCCCCATGCCTATGAGGGTATTATCACCGATCCGGCAGCCGTGGATGATTGCCCCATGTCCGACTGTTACCTGGTTTCCGATGGTTACGGGATGCCCTTTATCCACATGGACTACTGAATTATCCTGTATATTGGTGCCTTCCCCGATCCGGACAGAGGCATCCTCCGCGCGTATGACTGTATGGAACCATATGCTGCAGTCTTCTCCTATATGTACGTCACCCAGTATTACCGCGTCCGGCGCAACGAATACGCTCTCTGCAATCTCCGGTGTTTTCATTTTATCCGTCCCTTCCTTTAGCCAATCGTAACGTTGAGTTCCCGAAAGCCGGGGAAAACCCCGGGTTCAGGTTTATTATGCCATTCCTTACCCGGGGAGTCAATTACAATATAAGGATCTGCCAAAGAAGCAGAGAGGTCAGCCTTTGTTTTACTGCTGTGCCGGAGATTCCTTCAGATATAATTCCGCATAGGCATTGGCATCCTTACATATTTCCGCAGCAGCGTCCGGAGCCTTTTCCAGAGTTCCGTCCACAATCGTTATCGTGGGGATAATTCCTTTTCGCAGCGGGCATTTTTTTATCGGATTGTATCCCAGTTCATGGACTCCGGTGCTTCCCCGGGAAACGTCGCCCAGACATAAATGGCCGAAGCCGCGGGCATAGGTGTCAAACATGGGGGCATAGGCTTCGTCATGCCAGTGGAAAACGCCGTCCGTATGACCGCACTGCAGCAGGGGAATGCAGGCGGTAAGGCCGTCGTACCAGCCTTCGCCGGCCAGGAGCATATCGGGATTATATTTTTTGAATCTTTCCATAAGCTGTTTCACACCGTCATACAGGTAGTGATTGGGATCGTTCATCCATACCGCAGCTATATCAAAAAAGGCGGCGTCAAACCCGAATTCCTCCATTAAGCCGGTGACCTGTCGGTAGAGACGGTTCTGCCACCGGGGCGCGGCGGGATTCAGATTACGGTTGGAATTATGATCATAATGGCGGGAGCCGTCCCAATCCACACTGCCTCCGTATTGGCTGCCTCCCGGCCCTCTGAATTCGGAAGGAAGCCCCCATTCCTCATAGTTTTCGAAATGGCTGCCCACCACATTTATCCCGAACATGGGCATGACATGGACTCCCAGCTCCTTCGCACCGTCACATAGCTTCCGGAAGCCTTCTTTTCCTCCCATCCGTTCGTCAGGGACATAATTCCCATATTTCCAGTAATAACGGCCTTCCCACCCCGGAAGGTAGGCGAGCACGCGTTTTCCTTCCACCTGCCTGCAAATTTTTTTCAGGTTTTCCAATACCTGTTCATAGTCATTGAAAATATATCCGGTCCAGTGCTGGCAGTGTATGGAGGCCACCAGGGAAATTTCTCTTGCCCAGCCGGGGACGTCCGTTCGCTCCTCCCATGGCACAAGTCCGTAGCACTTCTCCACGTGCAGTCTGTGAGGCTCATAAATCTCCGCAAGGTTTTTCCCCCATCCGATTTCCCATTCCGGAGCATCAATCCGGTTCGTCATCGAGACTGCCGCTTCTTCAAAAATAAGCTCCGCATTCAGTTTATCTCCGGTACGTACGAAGACAAAGCGTTTGTCTCTTACCTTTTCATCCAGGGAACGGAAATAAAACATCTCATTCTCCGGTGTCTGCATGACCACTAGGGGGGTGCCTACATCCCGCCAGCCATCCGGATATTTCAGGTTCAGGCCTTCCTGCGGGATTTCACGGGGCTGCGCATTAATTAAATTAACCAGCTTTCCATCCGGGATCCCGTGAATAATGACTTTAATACAGCGGATATCTTCTCCGGGATTCTGTATTTCTGCTGTGGTTTTCACCCGGATGCCATGGCTGCAGATGCAGGCCCTGACTTCAAAACGGCCCGGCATTTCCATCTGGCCGCCTGCCCACCGCAGGCCCTTGCCCCCGGCCCAAAGCGTATCTCCGGGCTGTTCGACGGTCATCTGCGCCTCATCGGGCGCATACACATTCCTGAAGGTATAAATCAGGACGGAAAACTCAAATCCTCCCAGTTGGAAATGAGGTGTTGGAAAAGAAAAACTTAAATCCTGCATAATCTGTTTCCTTTCTTTTTCGCCGTTCAGTGCTTTGTCCACCTGTAATTCTTTTTACGCAGCTTCTCCGAGGTCTGTTCTTCCGTGACGGACAGCTCTTGTTTTCCTTCTTCCCAGATCAGCTTCACCAGAGAATATTCTCCCTCTTCATAAGCATAGCTGGCCCCGTCATCCGAGTACAGGGAAAACGAAGCATCCTTTCCCGGATAAATTTGTATATCAATATCCGTCTGCTCTTCTTTGCTGTTTGGAAGCACTTCCCCCAAAGGAAGCAGGGAGCCTTCCTTTACAAAAAGAGGAAGCTTTTCTATCGGTGCATCCACGGTGATCGTCTGACCGCCGTCCAGTTTTTCATCTGTCCAGAAGTCGTACCATTTTGTTCCTTCGGGAAGATAAACCTCCCGGGAAACCGCCCCCTGTTCGGTTACAGGCGCAACGAGAAGGGCCGGGCCGAACATGAATTCATCCCCGGTAAGCGCACTTTTCCCGTCGGAAAAGTCCATCCACAAAGCCCGCATAAACGGTGCACCGGTCTGCTCCGTCCAAAATGCGAGGGAATAAATGTAGGGCATCAGACGATAGCGGAGCCTTACATATTTCACCAGGATTTTTTCCGCTTCTTCCCCATAGGACCATACCTCATTATTTCTGCGGGTTCCATGCGTGCGGAAGGTGGGGCAGAAAACACCGAACTGAAACCATCTGATATATAGTTCCGTATAATTTTTCTTGGTGACTGCTCCTTTTCCCGAACCGGAGGTCTGAATCAGAAGCTTGCTGTAATCCTCCTCCGTGTCCTCATCGGGAAGCGCCTGCCACCCTCCGATATCGGATGACCAGTAGGGCATGCCGCTGGCACAGAAATTGAGGGCTGTGGGTATCTGTCTTTTGAGAACATCCCACTCCGGAAAAATATCGGACGACCAGAAGGTGGTACCATATTTCTGCGCGCCCAGATAAGCGGCCCTGGATAGTGTCAGGCAACGATGGGAAAATGCTGCTCTGTGGCCTTCATAGATACATTGAGTATGGGTAAGAGGGTAGATATTATGAATGCGCGCTCCGGTTCCTGCATGCAGAAAGGATTCATGAGGGCTGATATCCGGTTCGTCTTCATCCGTCCAATAATATTTATATCCCAGATCACCATAGTTCTTTTTAATCGTATCAAAATACCATTTCCCGCATTCCGGATTGGTGGTGTCAATCAGCGCGCCTCTCTGATCCTCCGGCGTTCCGTAAACGGTATTTCCCCGGGCATCCTTCATGAACCAGCCCTTCTTTTCCAGGAATTCATAATTCTCACTTTCCTTCATGAACCGCGGCCAGCAGGATATCATTGTCTCATAGCCCATTTCCTCAAGCTCCCGGTTCATCTGCGCGCTGTCGGGCCAGAACTTCGTATCCAGGCTCAGATCTCCCAGAACCTTCCAATGGAACCAGTCCACTACAAAAATATCGCAGGGACAGCCCTTCTCCTTATATTTGGATGCAACCTCCAAAAGCTCCTCCTGGGAGGCGTATCTCTGCTTGCATTGAATGAATCCCAGCCCTCTTCTCGGCGGCAGGGGCGCCGCTCCGCAAAGGCATCTGTAGCCCCGGTAAATATCATCCGTTTCCTCTCCCGTTATCAGAAAGAAGGAAACCGCTTCCCCCATCTCGGCCTGCCAAACTGTATGGCCTTCCACACCGGGTACAGCCTTCATCCGGGAAGCATTATCAAAGATGATTCCGTATTTTTTATTCGTAACAAGGAAGGGCACGGCAACGATTTCACCGCCCTTATGGCTGTAATCATGCCACAGGATCTGCTCCCTGCCGCCCAGATCCAGACTGCCGTCCTGATGCTGTCCCAGGCCAAAATATTTCTCATCCTCCGAAGCGGAAAAAACAACCCGGATATGGAAGGTTTTTTCGCCCAGGACAACTGCCGGTTCCAGACGGCAGTCTAAAAGAGTGGTCAGCTTCTCTCCCATGGCCCCGGTAAATGTAATTTCCGCATCATTTCTGCTTACTTCAATTCCTGCACCGGACAGGCTGTAGAGGATCCTGTCTTCTTCCTCTGTCAGTGCCGAGCGGCTGTCTTTGTACGGCACGGCTTCTATTCCCCACAGGGGCAATTTTTCTCTGCCGTCAGTTTCCTCCGTCAGGCAGGAGCTGTCATTCTGTGGGTAATATACAAAATGCAGGATATTGTCTGCATAAGGAACAATCTGCATTACCCCCTGTGCGCATTCCATTGTCAAAATATTTCCCTGCATACCGCAGGACAGAATTTTTTCCGGTCTGATCATGTGTTTCCTCTCATCCTGCCGTAAATACGGCTTTTGCTGCTGTATCAATACCTATCCTTTCACCGCGCTGTCAATGGTCCCCTGAATAAAATATTTCTGGAGGAATATGTAGGCGATGATCAAAGGGAAAATCGCAACACATGCAGCCGCCGCCGCACCGTTCAAGTCTTTCCCTCCTGCGGAGAAGTATTGAGATATCATCAGGGTCAATGTGTACATTTTGGGTTTCTGGAGAATGTACAGGCTGTATGCGTATTCATTCCATATGGAAACCCCGTTCAATATTACGATGGTTACCGTTACAGGCTTCAGCTGGGGCAGAATAATATAAAAGAAGGTCTGCGCCACCCCGCAGCCGTCAATAGCACTGGCTTCATCAAGGGAAGGAGGGATAGCCCCGATGAAGTTGGTAAAGAGGTAAATGGTCATGGGGAGCCCGAACGCGGATGACACGAGAATAATTCCCCAGAGAGTGGATATTCCTTTTATGGATACAAGCAGGGAATAGACACCGACCAGGATACTCAGAGACGGTATCATCATAATCCCCATTATAATACCTTTTATAAGCCCGTTCCATTTGCTTTTATTTCTGGAAAGCGGATAGGAAGCAAGCCCGCCGACCACAATTTCAATCAGAAGGACACAGACCGTCACAATGATTGTGTTCCTGAGGGCAGACGGAATGTTCCCGGACTGGAAAACCTTGACAAAATTAGCCGTATATACCTTCTCAGGCAGGGAAAGCAGGGATGAGGAATCCGACATGCTTTTGAATGCCATTACCACCAGTACATAGATGGGCAGGACATGAAAAATAATGATGGCGACGCCCAGCAGATATTTCCACCAGTCCTTCAGCAGTGTCTTTTTCATCACATATCCACCTCCTTTTTACTGAAATAATTAGTGAAGATATTGGAAACTACCATGATAAATAAGAAGGTGAATATTCCCACCGCAGCGGAATATCCTGCATTCTGCGCTTTAAAATACTGGTTGCTCACGTAGGAAGCCAGGGAATGGGTGGAGAATCCCGGCCCTCCTCCGGAAAGGGATATGATAACGTCGTAAAGCTTCAGGCCTCCGATCAGATTGAGCACAACCGCTGATGATATGGAAGGAAGCAGCAGCGGAAAGGTAATGTGCCGGAAACGCTGCCAGGGACTCGCGCCGTCTATTTCCGCCGCTTCCAGATACATCTGGGGAATATTCTGAAGGCCCGCCATGTAAATGACCATGGCAATACCCACATACTGCCAGGAATTCATCAATGTTATGATGATAACACCTCTGGTTCCGGAGGCCATCCAGTCAATGGGCGCCATTCCGAAAATACCTATCATTTCATTAAAAATACCCCTGTTGTATTGAACAAAGAAGTAAATGATATAGCCCATGATCAGACTGGATATCATGACCGGCATATATATAAAGGTACGTACTACGGAATGACCTTTAAACCGGGAATTTAAGAATACTGCATAGGCGAGTCCCAGCAGATTCTGAAGCAGCGTACTGCCAAAACCATAGATGATGGTGTTACGGAAGGCGATCAGGAAGTTACTGTCCTTAAATAATTTGAGATAGTTTTTTAAGCCTATGTATTTATAATCCTGGGAATACCCGTTCCACTGCGTGAAGGAAATCCGGAACGCCTCTATCAGCGGCCACAGAACAAAAAACAGGATAAGAAGCAGTGCAGGAATATAAAATACATTCATTCTTAGGTTTCGTTTTTTCATATTATATAACCATACCTTTCCGACTCAGCTCCGCCGGCCGCCGTGCTGCCGGTTTTCATCCGGGACACAAGTAAGCCGCCGCGTATGAACCAGTCCATCACGCGGCGGCCCGCCTGCTTAAGCCAGCGCCCTGAAAATATTATTTGAAAAATTACTGGCTGATTTTTTCATCATATGCGGTCTTAATTGTTTCCACACATTTTTCAATGCCTTTTCCCGGATTCATAAATATTTCATTTCCGGCTACTCCCATATCATTCCACATACCGCTGGGAAGGAATTCTCTGTCAAAATAATTCACATAGAGGAGATCATCGCCGAAGGCATTCATCATGATATTAAATTCTTTGGTCACATATTCATTATCATTGGTAACACCTTCCATAGCGGGAATCTTTCCGTTTATGGTGGCAACCTTTACAGAGACATCATCTCTTGCCAGATATTCAAGGAGTTTTCTGCTTTCCTCCGGATATTCGGTATCCTTCCAAATACCATAGCAGGAGCCTTCTCCTGAAGACACATAAACTTTGCCGCCTTCATTGGGTGAAGGAATTGCCATGATTCCAAGCCTTGCATCGGGATTATAGGAAAGAGCCTGTGTAATCGTATGATTTCCGCTGATTACAATAGCGCCGTCGCCATTGGCAAGGGCCTGAATGGAGGCATCATCACTTGCGGTCAGAATATCCTTATTGAAGTATCCCTTCTGCTGCCAGCCATCCAGCATCTGTGCAAGAGGCGTCCAGTTTGCTTCCCAGTCAAAGCTTCCGTCCAGAAGTGCTGCTCCCTGATTATCCGGAACGTCCTCGTTCGTGAGGAATCCGGGGGCCATAACTTCAAACAGATTGGCAATGTTATTAACGGATTTGCCGCCTACATATACCGGCACCTTTCCGGTTGTAAGAAGCTTGTCACATGCCGCTTCAAAGTCAGCCCATGTACGGATTGTTGTCGCATCAACGCCGGCCTCATCAAAAATATCCTTGTTATAACAAATGGATGCCGGATCAATGGACAGCGGGACCACATAAATATTCCCCTGGGAATCGGTGACTGTCTTTTTGATGGATTCTTTCACATGAGATACCCATGGCTCGTCATTTAAAGGGGTAAGATATTCGGAATATCTTGTAGTGCTCCACCCATGAGTTTCCCATAAATCAGGAAGATCTCCGGAAGCCATTCTTGTTTTCATTACATTTTCGTAATCATCCCCGGGTGAAATCACTTCAACCCCGATACCTGTTTCCGCAGTAAAATCATCCATGATCTGCTGAAGTCCTTCCAGCATTTCACCGGTCCATGTTGTCTCCAGCTCCAATACCACATCAGAAGCGGGCTGTGCCGTCTGTTCTGCGGAATCGGCTGTTTGTGCGGCTGCTTCGGTTTTGCTTTCCTCATCCTGCGCGGCCGGGGCCTGATCTGCAGTCTGGCCGTCCCCTCCCGATGAACAACCGGACAGTAATGCTGCCGACATCGCTGCCGTACATAACAGAGCTGTCAATTTCTTTGCATGCCTTTTCATAACTTAACCCTTCCTTTCCCATAACCTGCAGATTTACTTAGGTAAACTGCCTTAATTTCCGTTTTCTTACCGGATGTATTCAGTTTATCATTATGGAAAACTATTCTAAAGTCTGTTTTTTTGTGTATATTGTACTTTTTTTTGCCATTTACAGGACTTTTTTTATTAATTTGACAAACCATTTTAGTTGTGCATATAATTACACCTGACATAATTATGAATGTTTCATTTTATCAGGGAGTGACATATGATATGAATACTATAAAAAAGGCTCTGAAAAAAAACCGTTCCTTAAAATCCACTTCTATGCTTGCCTTTATTGTATCCTTCCTCATTCCTTCTTTTCTGCTTATATTGCTTTTGTTTGTGTGCTATATACAGATAACAATTAAGGCACAGGAAAAAGAGTATAAAAATACCTTAAACATTTTGTCCTCCCATCTGGTGAATCATATAAACGCCAACTCCGGATTATCACTCACTTATCTGTTTGATCCTGAGATTTCAAGTATGTTTTTTTATCTGAACAAAAAAGATTATACCGAAGACCTGATTACTTATACCCGTCTGTCCCAGAATTATACTGCCACATTAAATAATCGTATGACTCTGATCGGAAACAGTATTACCGGCATTGGTTTTATCCCCAGCAAGTCTAACAGCGATACTCTTTTTTACCTGAAAAAATATAATACCCTTCTTATCAACGAAGATTATGAGTATATGGACTCCGACTGGTACAAACAGCTTCAGAGGAATAACCAGGCCGCCCTATTCGTTCCTTCCAATACCGCTTCTGCGGCGAATACCATTTCTTTGATACGGACGGTTAAAAATATTGATAAACGTCAGGTGGTAGGATATGAGATTCTGGATATCTCCCTGGATTTTATTTTTGAGTCCCTGAAGGATATTTCCATGAGCCAGTACTCCGGGATCTTTTTGGAATCTCCCAAGCAGGAACTGCTTTTTTCCACCAATGAAGCGCTCACTCCTGTTCTCTCTTCCCTCCTCGGAGCGGATAACGGCATAAAGCAGCCGGAAAGAGGTTATGATTTATATTCTTATCGGGATAAGAACTTCGGCTTTACCTTTTATTATCTTTCCTCTCGCTATGACCTGTACCGCAACCTGCGTTTTGCCACAGGCCTGGTCCTGCTATTCTATTTCGGCATGGTCGTAATGGCCGCTTTTATCTTCGGACGCACCTCCCGCAGCTTAAGCAGCTCCATCAGCCCTGTCCTGGATACCATGGATAAATATCATGCAGGTGATTCCCATATCCAATGTGACATCTCCCAATGCAGTATTTCAGAAATTGAGACGATTGCGGTAAACCTGAATGAAATGATAGAAAAAATAAATACGCACATTGACAACGAATATAAATTTCAGATGGAACAAAAAATAGCGGAATACCAGACGCTGCAGTCAGAAATTAATCCTCATTTTCTGCATAACACACTGAATATCCTGATTGCGCTGAACCGGCTGGGGGATCGGAAAGGCCTGGAACAGTCCATTATCAGCCTTTCCCGCCTGTACCGGTATACCTGTGAGCATAATTTTAACAGCACCATTCAGCATGAATTTAATTTTATAAAGGATTATCTGTACCTTCAGAAGACCCGTTTTGATGAACGGCTGGATTTCCAGATATTTATAGAGCCGGGACTGGAGGATTTCGAAATCCCCAAATTCCTTGTACAGCCGTTAATTGAAAATGCTATTGTCCATGGGCTTGAACCTTCGGATCGTAACGAACTTATTCAGCTTTCGGCTTTTACTACAAAAAGCCGGAACGGAGAGGATTTTACAGTCATTACAGTAATTAACAGCGGCCTGCCCTATATTGAGAATAAATCCTACAAACGGGTGGGACTTAAAAATATTGAAGAGCGGCTGACTATTTTTTCTCCTAATTCCTTCTTTATTATCCGGGGAGGAATCGATAAACCTACCAAATGCACCATAATGATACCCAAGCCCCATACGGAGAAAGGAAAATGACATGTTTATACTGATCGCCGATGATGAAAAAATGATTCGTTTAAGCCTGCAGTCCATGCTGGAGGAGCTTTATCCCAATGAACACATGTATATTCATGCTTCCAATGGGCAGGCCGCCATAGCACAGGTGCAAAAGCTTCCTCCGGATATCGCATTTCTGGATATCCGCATGCCGCTCATGAACGGGCTGGAGGCCCTGGAAACCTGCCGTAAGCTATCTCCTTCCACGAAATGGATTATTCTCAGCGGTTATGCCGATTTCGAATATGCTCAAAAGGCCATAACACTGTCCGCCTATTCCTATCTGCTCAAGCCGGTGGATCTGGCAACGCTGAAGCAGGTGATGGATGATATTGTCGTGTTAAAGAATCAGGAAAAAGAACACGATAATAAATTATTTACATTGGATGTCATCCGCTCCTTCAATATGGCGGATCAGCTGGGCAGTGATGAAACGTCTTTTCTGCCTTACGGAACTAACTCTTACGTTATTTATCAGATCTATATTGATGAACAGGAAAAAGAACGGCAGCACATGCTCAAGCATGATTTATTCCGCAGTATTGATGATTTTTGTCGAAGAAACTTATTTTTATTTTATCATGCGGTATTTTTCAACACCAACGGGGAGCTTTGTGTTATCTGTTCCGCAAAGGATCCTTCTCACCTTACTTTTTTTATCAATTCCCAGATACGCTCCTATCCTCATGACATGATTTCCGTGTTTACCGCCGCAGCCGGTTCCTTATCGGAAATCTATGAAGAAAGCCGCCGGATCTCCCGCCTTTCGGAAATCCGCCTTGTATATGACTGCCGTTCCGCGGCGGATATCCGTTCACTGACAGAAATCCCCATACTACATGATCTTCTGTCTTTTTGTGAACAAATTGACCTCTTTATCCAGAACGCCCTTGTTGGCAGCAGGGAAACCATCCGACAGCTTTCCGCCGCTTTTATACAAAACCTAAAAATGAAAGAGATATTTGATAATATCTGCCTGAGTACCCTGTATCTTTATCTGGAGGACGTACTGGCTCATTCATTTACTGCGGATGACTTTGCCGGCTTTGTCAAAGAGCTGCATGCCGCGGCATCGGAATTATCCCATATCGAACCACTGAGGAATTTTGATATAACAGTTATCAAAGATTTTGTACACCAAAATTATGCAAAGGATGTCAGCATTGCTTATGTGAGCGAATATTTTAATCTGTCCCCCACCTATTTCAGCAAGCTGTTCCACGAAAAGACGGGACAGAAATATATTGACTTCGTGACGGAAGTCCGCATAGAAAATGCGAAAAAACTGATACGCAGCAATGCCAATATTTCTGTCAAGCAGACGGCTGAAGCCGTGGGTTATACAAGTGTGAGACACTTTTCGAAAATATTCCAGAAGTATACAGGGGTGCTGCCTTCTAATTATTGATCTGCCATAACAATTCCCATCTGTCCTGTGCCTCGTATCCTTCGCCAACCGGTTTGCCTTCCCGCTGCGGTTTCCCTTTCCGAGGGGGCTGTATACCCTGCAAAGGCCTTCTAAAAACGCCGGTCCTTAGATTGCGTCCTGTGCAATCTTAGTACCGCTGCGTTTTTAGCAGAGTGAGAACGTGCCTGCGCAGGGTATACAGCCCTCTCGGATAGGGGAAACCGCAGCGGGAAGGCAAACCGGTTGGCGAAGGATACAAGGCACAGGGCAGATGGGAATTGTTATGGACATTTTTGAAAAAACATAATTTTCGAAAAAACCATTGACATTTTTCTTTATATTTTGTATTATTGAATGGCTATATAAAGCCAGAGCGAAGCGTGGCTCAGTTTGGTAGAGCGCTGCGTTCGGGACGCAGAGGTCGCGTGTTCGAATCACGTCGCTTCGACTTAGGGAAAGCCCGGGAACTTAATGTTTCCGGGCTTTTATATTTTTCAAATTTTCATTCTGATTGGTATTCAGATAAAAATATACTTATAGGTTGTATTTATCCTAAGTTTGTATATACTTATCCTATGGGCTAATTAAAATAAATTAACCTTTCAATTACTTAATTACTTGTATACTTTATATGCAGATAGGAGTAAGCATGCTTATAAATACAGATGTATTAATACCTATGACCGATGCAAATCAAAATTTTTCTAAGGTAGTTCGTCTTGTTGATGAACAGGGAGCCGTTGTTATTCTAAAGAACAACAAACCACGATATGCCGTAATCAGCTTTTCTGAATATGATGGCTTTCTGGAATATCAAAAAAGTATGAATGACCAAACTGCAGACTAAATGAAGAGAGGTAAATGGCTTTGGATGATGTTAAGTTGACTTTTCTACAAAATGTTTCAGATTTATTGGAGCAGGCAAAAAAGAATGCCAAAACAGCGGTGAATCTTTCTATGGTCTATACTTACTACGAAGTTGGAAAAAGAATTTTTCAAGAGGAGCAAAACGGCAAGGAAAGAGCTGGTTATGGGAAGTATTTATTAAAAGAACTATCTGATTATTTGTCGAAACAATTTGGCAAGGGTTTTTCAGTCACAAATCTGAAGCAGATGAGACAATTTTATTTGACTTATCGTAATGATCAAATTGGTCAGAAGGTGTCTGACCAATTCAATAATTTACCAACTGTGGATAATGGCAGAAAATTTTTCCTGAGTTGGTCACATTATCTGAAACTCATGAGAATAGATAATATTGATGAGCGGCATTTTTATGAAATAGAGTCAGCAAAAAATGATTGGAGCCTTACGGAATTAAAAAGGCAATATGACAGTTCCCTATATGAACGTATCTTATTAAGTACTGACAAGGATAAAGTATATCTTTTATCACAGGAGGGACAGGTCATAGAAAAGTCGGGGGATATGGTAAAGGATCCATATGTATTAGAATTTTTAGGTTTACCTGAACTGCCTGAATATTCAGAAACAGATTTGGAATCCAAGATCATTGATCATTTGCAGGCATTCCTGCTTGAACTCGGTACTGGATTTGCTTTTATTGGACGTCAGGTCAGGTTTACCTTTGAAGAAGAACATTTTCGGGTCGACTTAGTATTCTATAATAGATTGCTGAGATGTTTTGTACTTTTTGATTTGAAAATAGGTGAACTAAAGCATCAGGATATTGGACAAATGCAAATGTATGTTAATTATTATGACAGGAAGGTAAAGCTGCCGGATGAGAATCCGACAATTGGTATTATTCTGTGTAAAGATAAAAATCAGTCAATAGTAGAGATGACCTTGCCAGAAGATAACAGTCAGATTTTTGCAAGCAAATATCAAACCGTTTTGCCAAGCAAAGAAGAATTACAAAGACTTTTAGATGATCAGATATAATCAGAAGAATAAGAAACACCTTATCACAAATCAGCCAATATGGAGGTACTACTATTGAAAAACACCTTACTGCTGGAGAGCATTACCGGCGAGGAGATATCTGCCAATTTAAAGCCCCTGGATAATATCAGGGGATATGAAGTAAGGCCCGGATTTTATGAGGTTAACGGCGCTTCTGCCCTGCCCGGCGGCGTTAATTTCACTCTTGCCTCTCACAACGCCACATCCTGTGAGCTTGTGCTTTTCCACAGAAAATCCTTTCGGCCGTTCGTCAGTATTCCTTTTCCGGAACACTATCGGATCGGGAATGTCTTTTCCATGATTGTTTTCGGCCTTAAGATAGACGAATTCGAATATGCTTACTGCCTGGATGGCCCTTACGATCCGGAAAAAGGGCTGATATTTGATAAAAGCAAATATATTCTCGACCCTTATGCAAAGGCTGTTACCGGCCAGAGCGAATGGGGCGTCCGCCGGATTTACGAGCCGGACTGTCTGTACAAATCCCGTGTGGTGAGAAATAACTTTGACTGGGGCAATTGTAAGCAGCCGCTCATCCCCATAAAGGATAATATTATCTATGAGCTTCATGTAAGAGGTTTTACCAAAGATGCCTCTTCCGGGGTTTCCCATCCCGGTACTTTTGCCGGTTTAATGGAAAAAATCCCCTATCTGAAAGAGTTGGGAATCAACGCGGTGGAACTGATGCCTATCTTTGAATTCGATGAAATGGCCGGCTGCCGGGAGGTGGAAGGACGGATGCTTCTGGATTACTGGGGGTATAATCCCGTGTGTTTCTTTGCCCCCAATACCGGTTATACCGCACAGCTTGAATATAACCAGGAAGGGCTGGAGCTGAAAACGCTTATCAGGGCCCTGAATGAAAATGGGATTGAAGTAATCCTGGATGTGGTATTCAACCATACTGCAGAAGGGAATGAACAGGGGCCGTTCTTTTCTTTTAAAGGGCTGGATAATAATATTTATTACATGCTCACCCCTGATGGCTATTACTATAATTTCAGCGGCTGCGGCAATACGCTGAACTGCAACCACCCTATCGTCCGGCAGCTGATTCTTGACTGCCTGCGATACTGGGTCATCAATTACCGTGTGGACGGTTTCCGCTTCGATCTGGCTTCTATTCTCGGTCGGAATGAGGATGCGGCTCCTATGAGCAACCCTCCCCTTCTGGAAAGCCTTGCCTATGATCCTATCCTGGGAAGCGTGGATTTGATCGCTGAAGCCTGGGACGCAGGCGGCCTGTATCAGGTCGGTTCGTTTCCCTCCTGGAACCGTTGGTCGGAATGGAACGGCAAATACCGGGATAATATGCGCAGCTTCCTGAAAGGGGATGACGGCTATGCTGCTGCCGCCGCCCAGCGTATTATAGGATCCCCGGATCTTTATCCTCCGGAAAAAAGAGGCTCCAATGCATCCGTTAATTTTCTTACCTGCCATGACGGCTTTACTTTATATGATCTTTATTCCTATAACAGCAAGCATAATGAAGCGAACGGCTGGAACAATACGGATGGCGCCGACGATAACCGGAGCTGGAACTGCGGACAGGAAGGCCCGTCCGACAGTGAGGAAATCCGGCAGCTGAGGTTCCGGATGATCAAAAATGCCTGTGCGGTTCTCATGTGCAGCCGCGGCACTCCCATGTTTCTTGCCGGAGACGAATTCGGGAATACGCAGTTCGGCAATAATAATTCCTATTGCCAGGACAATGAAATATCCTGGCTTGACTGGACTTTAGCAGAGGAAAATAAAGAAATTCATGATTTTTTCAGGTACATGATCTCCTTCCGCCGGGAACACGGGGTGATACGGGATAATACCGCTCCCTGCAGTCTTGGTTTTCCGTCTATGAGTATTCATTCGCTGAAGCCCTGGGATGATAATTTTGACTGGAACAGCAAAATGGTGGGCGTAATGTTCGCCGGAATCTATCCCTCCGGCAGGGATGATATCCTGTATATCGGCATCAATACTTTCTGGAATCCGCTGACAGTGGAGCTTCCGGAGCTGTCCCCCGATAAATACTGGATTCCCGCAGTAGATACCTCAAGAGGAACGGCAGCAGTCATTACCCGTGAGGAAATACTGGATGAAAATGTTTATATTATGGGCCCACGCTCCGTATTGGTGTGTCTTGTAAAAGACCGGGCCTAACTAAAAAAACGAAGCCATCTGACAGCATGTCGCCAGCGGTCTTCGTTTTTCTTTAAGTGAAGTTAATCGATCAATATATACAGCAAAGTAAGCAGAAGTCCCAAACAGGCAAGGAAAAGTCCGAAGGACAGGCTTCTTCCGATAATCGTTCCATTTTCCTGTAAATCATCATGCATCATGGCAAGCTTATGCTCATATCTGCCTTCTGCGTGCTGCCTTATATAGATATCTTCAGCTATCTCTTCCTCTGTGGCATCAGGATGATTGAAATACTCCGTAACCCCGTCCAGAACAATTCCCACCATATGGGTCATGGGTGTGCCTTCTTTTATTTCATGCGGAATTCTGCTGTCCCTGTAAATAGTCTTTCTTAACAGGACTACTATTGTATCCATCAGTCTGTCAGCCAGCCTGCACAGGGTTCCGAATAGCAGGGGAAGGAGCTTAAGAAGGACAGGCCGGTACAGCAGATTCTCCAAATCCAGCCAGCCGGGCCAGCGATCCCGGTAAATCCTGTTTCCGTCCTGCACAGCTTCCATCCATTTGCGTACCACGAACACATAAAGCAGGAGGCCTATAAGAATCGAGATTGCGGCTCCCTTTAAATTGATCAGGGAGAAATAGGCAACCACTGTTTCCAGGCTTTCCGCATTCAGGAAAGCGGCGGACATATCCGCCAGCCTGTCAGTTATCAGATGGGGGAGGAGCCCCAGCAGCGGAAGGAGCACGGCGCTGCCCGCCAGGGCAAAACCGCTCAGGCCATTCATATAATGCTTCATTCCGTCGAATCGTTCCTGACACTTCCTGTCATTATTTTTTTCCACAAAGAGACAGATGTAAAGCTTGAGCATATACGCCACCGTCATGCCGCCGCTGATTAGGAAAATCCATTCCACAGCCTGCATCCAGCCAGCCCCGCCTGCATTTGCTGAGGCGAGCATATGCCTGTATTCCACGATGGATTCATGCAGCAGCGTCTTGCTCGTATATCCGTTCCACAGAGGCATTCCGCCGATACCCAACGCCCCCATCAGGAAACAGAAATTCAGCAGCGGCTTCTTTCTGCCGAATCCTTTTATTTTGTTCAGTTTCAGTTCATGAAGGTTCATAAATACGACGCCTGCAGCCATAAAAAGCACCAGCTTGATCAGAGAGTGGTTTACCATGTGAAGCAGGCTTCCCCGTATGGCCACGCTGCTCTCTTCTCCGATAAGCCCCTGCATGCCGATCCCGATCAGAATAAATCCGATTTGAGACACGGAGGAACAGGCCAGCGTCCTTTTAAGATTCACGGAGAATAAGGCAAGGAGCGCACCGGTAAACATCGTGAGAACACCCAAAACCAGCAGCAGTCTGCCCCACGCCGCATCAAAAGGCAGAATAGCGCAGCTGATGACAAGAACACCAAAAATACCGGCTTTGGTAAGTATGCCGGAAAGAAGGGCAGATGCCGGTGCCGGCGCTACGGGATGGGCCTTGGGCAGCCAGATGTGCAGAGGGAATACACCGGCTTTTGCCCCGAAACCAAACAACAGGCAGACAGAGGCGGTGAATATCCGTACATATCCCCCGTTTCCATTTAAACGGCTCTTCTCCGCCGCTTGCGCAAGCCGGGTAAATTCCAGCGTTCCCAGTTCCCCGTACAAAAGAAACAGGCCCATCAGCATTACCAGGCCGCCGATGACTGCCACAGCCAGATAGGTTTCGGCCGCGCGCAGGGCTTCTTTCGTCTCTTCATGCGCCACCCATGTATAGGAAGTAAAGGACATGATTTCAAAGAAAATAAAAACAGTGAAAAGATCTGCCGATAGGAACACACCGATGGTGGCTCCCAGCGTAAACAGAGTAAAAAAACGGTATCTTCCCCTGTTCCTGTAGCTTTTCATATATTCGGCGGAAAACAGCGTCGTCATCATCCACATAAGAGAAGCGATCAGGCCATATAGGGCACGGAACCCATCCATACACAGATGCAGCCCCATTCCGCAGAAGCCTTCCCAACGGAAATCATACCGGATTCCCTCATTGCCGCCCTTCCAGAACAGGCCGAACAAAACGGCAAAGCAGAGCATCTCTGAAACAGTTACCAGACCGGCCCCTATATCTGCAGTTGTCTTTCTTTTTCTGTCCGTATCATTTCCCGCTCCCTCTCCTCTTCCCAGCAGCACTACCACGAATGCCCCTAGAAAAGGAAAACACAGGATTAATAACAGCATATAATCACCAGTCATGTCAGGTTCCTCCAACCTCTCTTTACAAATTTCCGCCGGCTATTTCCTGAAAGAAATTTACAATCGGTGCGGAATGCAGGCCGAATATAAGGATAGCTATCGCAAAAATACACAAAGGCACCAGCATCATCCATCCCGGATCCCTGGCTTCCTCCGGAATATTCAGCTGCTTCTCCTTATCCGGGAAAAAGGCCCGGATAACGATAGAGAGCATATAGATGGCCGTTAAAAGCGCAGATATCAGAAGGGCCCCGATCCCCACATAGGCCATGACATTATCACTCATTACCGCTGCAGTCGCCAGATTCCACTTGCTGATAAATCCGGCAAGGCCGGGCACTCCCATCAGTCCGAGGGACGCTATGGTAAAAATTCCGAACACCACCGGCATACGCCTTCCGAAACCGTCTATTTCATGCACATACTGCTTTCCCGTTTTATACATCACCGCACCCACACAGAAGAAGGAGCATATCTTCATAACAGCATGGAATACCATATGGCTTAAGGCACCCACCAGACCCAGGGGCGTCATGATGCATACGCCGAAAAGGATATAAGAAAGGTTGCTTATGGTGGAATACGCAAGCCTCCTTTTCAAATGCGTCTCCTTCAGCGCGCGGCTGCAGCCGTAAACAATGGTAAAAATCACGATCCCCATTACCACATTCTGCGCCCAGGTTCCTCTGACAAAGTCCGGGCCAAAGCTGTAATAGGTCAGCCTGATGATAGCAAAGGCTCCCGCCTTTACCACGGCTACCGCATGCAGAAGCGCAGTGACCGGGGTAGGCGCCACGCCCGCCTGGGGAAGCCAGGAATTAAAGGGACAGACAGCCGCTTTTACCCCAAAGCCGCAGAAGGCGATGCAGTATATGAGCAGCAGCATGGATCTCTTATCTCCTCCCGTCACGGAAGCATCCAGGACTCCCCCGAAGGTAAAGTTGATGGTCGTGCCATAGGTCAGCAGGAAGATCAGCCCCAGAAAAGCAAATGCGGCGCCTCCCAGGGAGTAATACAGATACTTCCGGCTGGCAAGGATCGCCTCTCTGGTAAGCGTATGCAGCACCAAGGGTACGGTAACCAGCGTGAGCAGCTCATAAAAGAAATACATGGTGAGCATATCCTCTGAAAAAGCAATACCCAGCGTAATCCCATAGGTAATGGTGTAAAACATGAAGAAAAACCGTTCTCTTTTTTCATGCTTCATATATTCAAAGGAATACAGCGTCGCCAGCGGCCACAGGGCGGCCACCAGACCCGCAAAAACCATGGATAACCCGTCAATTTTCAGGGACAGAGACAGATTGCTCACAAACCGGACGATAGGAAATGCATCCGCAGGCCGGTTTACCAGCAGCCCCGCCACAATCAGGCTGGTCGCCACCACTATGCATTCAACATATACCGTCATATATATTCTTTTTTTAAAGGGTATCAAGGGCACCACAGCGCCGCCGAGCACAGGCAGCAGTACGGCCACAAGCATCATTTCTGGTTTCATAGATGAACACCTTTCTTTTTCCCTGGTACGGACTTACCATCCGTTTTCTTCCGTCTGCCTACATCTGGAACAGCTGCTGTGCAATGTTGTTGATAAGGGAAATCAGGCCTCCCGGGAACATACCCAGCACAACAGCCAGGACAGCCAGCAGAAGGATGGGAACCAGCATTACGGAATCCGCTTCCTTCCGGACAAAGCCTTTTCTTGATTCTTCTTCCCCGGGGAAAAAACCCTTCATGGTTATGGGAAGCAGATAGCCCGCCGTGAGCAGCGCGGACAGCAGCAGTACCACCGGCCCCAGCCAGCTGTAAAAGCCGGTTTCCGAGGACAGCGAACCGACAGCCAGATACCATTTGCTGACAAAGCCGCTTGCAGGAGGGATACCTATTAAAGCCAGGGACAGAAGGGTCATACAGCCTATGGTTACCGGCATTTCCTTCCCGATTCCCCTCAGCTCGTCCACCCGCGTTTTACCTGTCCGGAATATGATCGCTCCGGCGCATAGGAACAGGCCGGATTTAATGACCGCATGGAAAATCACATGCAGGAATGCCCCTGTCATACCGGCCGGATTCAGCAGAAGAAGCCCGAAGAGAATATAGGAAACCTGGCTTACCGTTGAATAGGCCAGCCTTTTTTTCAGTCCTTTTTCCAGATAAGCGAGCATGGAACCCAGGAATACCGTTCCCAGGGCCAGTCCCAGAAATACCTTCTGTACCCAGCTTCCCTTCAGGAACTCCGCTCCGAAAATAAAGTAAACCACACGGATTATCCCCAGCACACCTGATTTGACAATAATCCCGGACAGCACAGCCGATGCGGGGGCAGGGGCTACCGGGTGCGCCGCAGGCAGCCAGCCCTGCATAGGAAACAGCCCGGCTTTTACACCGAACCCCATAAGCATCAGGAAGGCAACCACCAGCAATAATCCTTCATGCCCTTCCACAAGGGAAAAATCCAGCACTCCGCCAGCTGTAAAGGTCAGCGTATTCCCATAGCGGTTGATAAAATACAGGCCAAACAAAGCCAGATAGGCGCCGGCCAGGGAATAGAACAGATATTTCAGCCCCGCCATAACCGCCTCCCTTGTGCGGGTATGGAATACAAGAGGAAGGGACAGCAGAGTCATGCACTCGTAAAAGAGGTAAAAGGTAATCAGGTTGCCGGAAAAATCCAGCCCCACAAGAACGCCGTATACAATCAGATAAAATCCGAAATATCTTTTATTGCAATCCTCGTGCTGCATATACCGGAATGCATAGATGCCGGCGAGAACCCAGACAATTGTGACCACCGACACAAACAGCCTCCCCACCGCATCCACCTTAAAATAGACAGGAAGCCGCATGGTCAGCTGAAACAGCGTAAAGGCAGTCTCTCCGCTGCCGATTACCCCGATGACTGCTATCGCCGTCCCGAAAAGGCCTATGGCGGTAAGGGTTATCATGGCAGCCCTTTTTATTGAATTTTTCAAAAGCAGCAACAGAATTCCCATGATTATCGGAAAAAATATGGGAAAGAGAAGCATGCCTGATTCCTTCATATAAAGCTCCTGTCTGCGCGCCATTTCCGCGCCTGGTAAGAATTTGATAAAATCAGCCGAACATAGCCAGCCCCGACTGGATCCATTTCACAATGGGCTGGGACAGCATGCCCAGGGCTATATTAAGGCAGATAAAAAGGACAATGGTAACCGTATAGGTTTTTTCTGCGCCGATGGTGATTACCTCACAGTCCGTACGCCTTTCCGGAACAAAAATCCGGATCACCGTTTTCATGAAATAAATAGCATTCAATACCGTGCTGATTCCCAGTACGATAAGGGCGGGAAGCATTTTATAAGCATGTCCGATGGAAGCCTGGGCAAAGAGCAGCTTGCTCACGAAGCCGGATAACATAGGCATTCCTACCATGGACAAAGAACCCACGGTAAAACCGATTCCCGCGATTTTATGCCTGTAGGCCGCCCCCGTAAGATCCTGGAATTTCCTGCTGCCTTTGGAAACATCCGTAAGGCCGATAGCGGAGATAAACAGGAGTGATTTGGTGGCGGCATGGGAAAGGATATGAAAAATACTGGCAACCATGCCGATCTCCGTACCCAGTCCGAAGCCCATGTAAATATATCCAATCTGGGCCACACTGGAAAAGGAGATCATCCTTCGGATATCATTTTCCTTTATAGCACTCAGGGAGCCGAATATCATCCCCATGAGCCCGAATACGAAGAATACGTTGATTATCTTGTTCTCCGCAATAAAATCAAAGCCGATTACCCTGTAAATAATCTTGATCAGCAGAAAAATATAACCCTTGGAAACCAGGCTGGAAAGCATGGCCGCCGAAGATACGGTGGAATAGCCATAGGCATCAGGCAGCCAGGAGTGAAAGGGAAACAGGGCGCTTTTTATGGCAAGGCCCACGCAGATTAAGCCGATGGTCACCACCAGCGGCATCCGGAATTCCCCCTGGGCGACTATCTCTCCCACGGTTTCCTTGATATTGCTCATGAGCAGATGGCCTGTCATATCGTAGAGCATGCTGATTCCCACCAGCAGAAGTCCGCTGCCCAGAAGGCTCATGATCATATATCTAACCGCCGCTTCAATCGTCCTTCCGTTCTGCCTGATCATGATCAGGCCGCAGGCGGATATGGTATTGATTTCCACAAATACATAGGCGGTGAACAGGTCGTTGGTATATACAAGGGCCAAAAGGGAACTGAGCAGCAAATCCGTGAGGATATAATAAAGATTGTGCTTGCTGTATTCCACCTCGCCCAGAAGCTTCTTGCGCCCGCCCATCAGGGAAAGGAGCATGATAATACAGAAAAAGAGGGCCATACCCGCGTCCAGCACGCCCGCGCGGATTTCATTTCCCCAGGGCGCCGGAAAATGGCCCATCATATAGGTATAGCTGGTTCCTTTACCCATGAGGTACACCAGCAGCACGGCGGACATACAGCCCACGGCTCCGATAACAACCGTATTCAGCCACTTGGCGGCCTTTGCCGGAAGAACCGAGCTCACCGTGCCGGAAAACATGGATAAAATAATGGAGAAGAAGGGAAAGTTCTGTACAAAATCCATTTACAGTCCCTCCTTTTTCAGTCTGGCGGAAATCTCGTCCAGATCCAGCGTATGGTACCTGCGGTACAGACGGATTGTCAGAGACAGCATCAGCGCCGTTACCGAAACCGACACCACGATGCCGGTGAGTACCAGCCCGCTGGGAACCGGATTGATATAGCTTACCACCGTCTGGACTCCATCCACCACGATAGGAGCCTTACGTCCCAGGATATAGCCATTTTCTACAAGGAAAAGGTAAACCGCGGTATCCATGATATTCAGCCCGATTATTTTCTTTATCAGGTTCTTCTGCAAAAGCAGGTTGGAGAATCCGATGCCGAACAGGATCATGGCAATCGCTTCCCCGTAATTGGATAAAAGGTTGCCGCCCATCCTAGAATCCCCCCTTCCTGAACAACGCATAAAAAGCGTACATGGTACAGGTCACTACCAGGCCCACGCAAATATTAAGCACCAGTATCAGACCGCTGCTCAGTATGGCTCCGGGAGTCCCTAAGGGTATCCCGCTTGGCAGATGGTTGGCGCCCATATAAAAGGAATAGCTTTTCGCCAGACAGTAGCAGGTCAGGGAACAAAAGCATATCCACTTATAAGTCTTTTCCGTGAAAAAACGTTCTGTTTTCGCAAACCCGAAGGCATTCAGATACAGGATAAGTCCCGCGCCGATAATCGCGCCGCCCGAAAACCCGCCGCCGGGGGACAGATGGCCGTTCAGAATGACATAAATGCCGAATATAATAATGAGCGGCACCAGAAAACCCGCCACCTTCTGCAGGATCAAATCATTTTTTGGCTCATAAATACGGTCATTCTCGTCGGCTTCAGCCCGGGTCAGAGCATTATCCCTGCTTTCCCCTTCCTTCTTGTCCGTCTTGTCAATACGCAGCAAGATAAGAACCGTGACCGTGGCGATAAACAGAACGTTGGATTCCCCAAATGTATCAAAGGCCCTGTAATCCAGGATCATGCCGGTAACAATGTTTACCGCCCCTGTTTCCTGAAGCCCTTTGGTAATATACCGCTCCGACACCTCATTATTATCCGGATTGGAGGCATTTCCCGTCCTGGGAAGATAAGAAACCGTCACCAGCATAATGGCAATCAGACAGATACAGAAGATAACGCCCATCACCCGGTAAGCCTTATTAAACAGCAGGAGCTTCTTATTATGCTCCATATCATAAACCTTTTCCTGAAGCTGCCGGTATTCCCGCATCCTTTCCTGGACGCTGGCTTCTTCTTCCTTATATTCCTTCTGCGGCTTCATTTCCACCTTGCCCAACAGGGGATCCTCTTCCCCATAAAACCAGCGGGAAAAACGGCTATTCTTCTTTTCTGTCATCTTCGTCGTCCTCCCTCCGGATAGCATGGATCTTTTTCAGCGTCACAAAGAAAAGCACGCTGGTAACCCCTGCCCCCACAGCCGCTTCCGTAATTGCCAGATCCGGGGATTCCAGAAGAATCCATATGATCGACATAACCAGACTGTAGGACATGAAAATCAAAATGGAATTCAGCAGGTTCCTGGAGAAGCTCACCGAAACAGCACATACTACCAGAAAGCCCATCAGCAGGTAAGTAAATGTCTGCATATCATTCTCCTTTCTCCTCCCGATCCAGCCTGTCATCCTCTTCATAGTCCAGTTCACAGTGCTCCTTCAGGGTTTCGTCCGTCATAACCTCCAGACGGGAAATCAAATGGGAGGAAACAGGGGATGCGAACCACAGAAACATGATTACCAGAAGCATCTTCAGGCTGGTAAAATTCAGCCCGGAAATGATGATAAGGCCTGTCAGGGAAATTCCGATTCCCAGCGTGTCCCCCAGCGCGGCAGCATGCATCCGGTTCAGTACAAATTCAAAACGGTAGGATCCGAATACCTCCATCGCAAAGGTAAGCAGCCCTGCTGCAAGAACCACCGTTCCTATTATAAAACGGAGCAATTCAAGATTCATGAGCATTTTCCTCCTCCGGCGTATCCTTTTTCCTGTCTTTTTTCCTGGTTTCCTGATAAACTCCCATGTATACCTTGGTCAGCACAATGACTGCAAGAAAGCTTATCATGGCGTAGATAATACAGATATCCACCAGATAGCCTTCCTGCAGCAAAAGCGCAAGGATGGCTATCATAACCATGACCATGGTGCCCATCATATTTACGGCCACCAGCCTGTCCGCCACACGAGGCCCCCTCACAGCCCTTATGAGGCATAGAAGGAGCATAAAGCCGAGAAAAATCAACGCTGCTGTAAACACAGCTTCATATGCATTTTCCAAACCGTTCATCCTGCCACCTGCCCTTCTATTTTGTGCAGAAGCCGCACAAAAACGCTGTCCGAAAGCCCTTCACTGAAACGCCTGTCCAGACAATGCACCGTATACTCATTGTCCTGCAGGGCTACCGTAATGGTTCCCGGCGTAAGGGTGATGGAATTAGCCAGAAGCACTCTGGCAGTTTTTGTTTTCAAATCCGTTTTAAAGCGGACAATAACAGGCTGAACCCTGATATGAGGGGATGCTACGAGCTTAAGAGTTGCCGCATTGGCTTTGACGATTTCCCAGATAAGCACGCCCAGATAGGCAATAATATAACCGAACTTACGCATGATAAGCCAGTCCTTCCGGGGACTGTAATCCAGGAACTTACAGCAGAAGGCATAAACAGCCCCTGCGATTACAATTCCGAACAGTACTATTTCCAGCGTAACCTTCCCGTTAAAGATTACCCACAGCAAAAAAAAGAGTATGTACATAAAATGCCTTCCCCTCATCAATCAAAAAATTCATCTGTCATCCGGATTACAATTACATCATGAGAAAACGGACGCTGGCTGTTAAGCCAACGTCTGCTCCAGTTTGTTTATTAATTCATTTTTGGATACCGCGCCCACTATTCTGGCTTTTTCCTGTCCATCCTTGAAAATCAGGAAGGTGGGGATATTCATCACACTGTATTTCTCGGCAATATCCATATTCTCATCAATATTAAGTTTACCAACCTTGGCTTTTCCATCCATTTCTTCCGCCAGCTGCTCCACAACCGGCGCCATCATCTTACAGGGACCGCACCAGTCCGCAAAAAAATCAACTAATACAGGCTTGTCCGACTGCAGCACCTCTTTTTCAAAATCTCCTGTCGTAAATTTATATTCCATGATAAAACCTCCTTCTTATTTTCTGTCTCTCTATTTATTCTTGACCATTTTCTGAGTTCCATACAATCAGCTGCCTCTGTCAGCATAAAACGGAGACATAAGTTTATGGTATAAGCATATTACACATTTTTGTGCTTTGCAAGGACAAAAATGCGTGACCTACTCCCACTACTTAACTAATGTTTGAAGTGGGTGATTCTCGTTCGATTGTCCTATCGGACAAAGCTTTGGCGAGCTATCCCCGTGGGTCCCACGGTTTTATTTCCTGCATCTCTAGAATGCTGTTCGTTCCCTGTCAAGATCGATCCCTATCATTCGCAGTCCCTCCCTGCGGATATTGATTGACGCATTCCAATCCCTGTCCATATGATTCCCGCAGGTACAGTCGTAGATCCGTTCTTCCAGCCCCATGCTTGGTTTCACTTTTCCGCAGCGGCTGCAAGTCTTGGAACTGGGATACCAACGGCCTATACGCACAAGTTGCTTCCCTTCCCGCTCCAGCTTGTATCCCAGAAAGCCCGTAAACATACCCCAGCCATTATCCGCAACACTTTTTCCAAAGTGCAGTCCCCGGCCCATCTCCTTCATATCCAGATCCTCAATGCATACGATATCGTAGGAATTGGTTATCTTCCTCGAAGCCTTATGCAGGAAGTCCTTTCTCTGATGAACCACATGGCTGTGAAGCCGCGCCACCTTCCGCTTCTGTTTTTCGTAACGGCGGCTCCCCTTTTCACAATGGCTGAGTTTCCGCTGCCCTCTTGCCAGTTTTTCCTGGGACTTGCGATAATAACGGGGATAATCCCCCTGTTCCCCATCCGATGCCACATACAGGCCTGCCATAGAAAAATCAAGTCCGACCGCATTGTCCGGAACTATGGGCAGCCGCTGCGGTTCTTCTCTTTCATACAGCAGAGAAACATAATACTTCCCATCTGCCTCCTGGCATATGGCAGCACCTTTCAATACATCATCTTCCCTGATCCTGCGGTGCTGCTTTATCTTTACCCACCCTGTTTTGGGAAGCCTCAGTTTTCCCTCCTTTAACTGGATATTGCCGTTCACACAGTTGGTCGTGTAGCTCCTGACCGGTTTCTTCTTTGACTTGAATTTCGGGAACCCAACCAATGGATTACGAAAAAAATTTTTATAAGCCGCCTGCAGATGGAGCTGGGCATTACACAGTGCCAGGCTGTCAACCTCCTTCAGCCAGGGGAATTCCGCCTTGTACTTCGCAGGGGTCACTTTCAGATCCTTGCCCGTATTTTCATAATACTCCATCTTCTCAGCAAGCATTCGGTTGTAGATAAACCGGACACAGCCAAATGTCTTTGTAAACAGTTCCTGTTGTCCCTTATTCGGGTAAATCCGAAAACGGTATACGTCATTCATGCTTTTTTATCTCCTACGATTCCATGTATTGGCGCATAATTTCGACCGGGACACAGCTTATCTTCTTATCACATACTTACAGATAGGGTTACCCGCCGCGGAAAACCGCTCTTCATACTCCGTCATGATATTTCCCCGGACAAGAGCCTCATCCGCATGAAGATCAAAGGTGACTGTATCGGCTTTCCAGCCCGCAGGCTCCAGCTCCTCCAATGCAAAATCAAACAGGACTCTGTTATCTGTTTTGAATTCCAGTGTTCCGTCCTTTTTTAAGATCTCGTCGTATCTGGCAAGGAACTGTCTGGAAGGCAGGCGTCTTTTCGCATGCCTGTCCTTGGGCCAGGGATCCGAGAAATTCAGGTATATCCTGCTGACCTCCTCTTTATCAAATACATTGCAGATATCCTCTGCATCCATACGGATAAAACGTACGTTGGGAAGCTCTTCTTCCTCCATTTTCTGTATGGCGCGCAGCAGTACGCTGGAATACTTTTCAATTCCGATAAAATTTACTTCCGGATGCTGTCCGGCCATTCCCATAATAAATCTTCCCTTGCCCATTCCAATCTCTATATGAATGGGGTTCTCATTCCCGAAGACCTCTTTCCATTTTCCCTTCTGTAATTCCGGTTCATGTATGACAAATCGGCTCTCTCCGATAACCTCCCTGGAGCCGGGTACATTTTTAAGTCTCATTTGTTTTCCTCTCTATCCGCAGTCTTTCGCTCTATCTTTTCACACAGGGAATCCACCATATTTTTCACAAGTTCCCTGTCCTTTTCACTCAATTGGGTAAATTGCCTTGCCAGGTGCCTGACATCATCATTAATATCCAGATCTTCCAGAACGTCCATATACATGGGTTCTTTTCCATACATGAGCCAGTCCGGGTTAACATTATATTCTCTGCATATATCTTTGACCGTCCGATCGGTAATGTTTCTCTGTCCCTTTTCCATGTTGGTGATCGCACCGCCCGACATGTTGATCGACGCGCCAAAGGCCCGTGTTGTCAGCTTTAGTTGTTTTCTTAAATACTGTAGTCTTTCATGGATATCCACATCTTCACCTCCATGAAAGCATTATAGCTTATTTTGATTTCAATGTAAACATGGATTCGTTAAAGTGTTGACTTTATTTTAAAACAACGTTAATATATTTTCAGAGAAGCCGATAACGGAATTATAGATTAGTAAATGAACGCAAGTACATTGGAAAAGAAACAGAGTGCCTGATATCCTAGTGATGTCAGGCCTCTTTTTCCAAGAGAGGTAAGAGGCTGAAAAGCTTTTCTTTCAGTCTCTCTGATTTATATGCGGCATATGCCGCGTGCGTACATAATGTGCGCAGAAGGGAGTAATATGAAGAATAATGCGAAAACGGACACGCCCTTCTGGGATCCTTCCCTTCCTTTTGAAGAGCGGCTGGACTGGCTTTTATCAGAAATGACAATGGATGAAAAGCTGTCCTGTATGGCTACCAGGGTTCCTGATCTGGAACGATTAGGGATACCGGGATTTTCTGTAGGCGGTGAAGCCGCTCATGGTGTGGAGGCAAGAAATGATCAAAACGATTTGGGCGCTGCGGAACCTACCACTTCTTTCCCCCAGCCTATCGGCATGAGCGCCACATGGGATCCGGATCTTATCAAAAAAGCCGGTGAGGTGACCGGAACGGAGGCACGGGTTATTTATCACCGTCATCCCGATCGCGGGCTGAGCAGGTGGGCGCCTACCGTTGATTTGGAACGGGATCCCCGGTGGGGAAGAACGGAGGAAGGCTATGGGGAAGATCCGGTTCTTACCGGTGTCATGTCTTCCGCTTATATCCAGGGCATGCAGGGGGATGATCCGAAGTATCTTCGTGTCGCTGCTACCCTCAAGCATTTTTATGCGAACAACACCGAAGCGGGCCGGGGATGGAAGTCTTCCTGTGTAGATCCCAGAAACCGGCAGGAGCTGTATCTGGAACCCTTCCGGAGAGCCATAATGAACGGCCGGGCGGAAGGCGTAATGACGGCTTATAATAAAATTAACGGGATTCCCGGAATGCTCAACCCGGAAGTGAGGGAAATCCTGAAAAAGGAATACGGCCTGAAGGGGCATGTTGTCTGTGACGGAGGTGCAATGGAGCTTGTGGCCAATCTTCATCATTATTACGGCCTTCATGCCGAAACTCTTGCCAATGCGGTTAAAGCAGGCGTAGACGGTATGTCCGACCGACCGGAAGCAGTAGCTCAGGCAGCCCGGGAGGCCTGGGAGCTTGGGCTCATAACAAAGGAGGAAATCGACGAAGCCCTGCGGAATATATTCCGCACAAAGCTGCGTCTTGGTATTTATGACAGGGAGCCCTGCAACCCTTATGACAGGGTAACGGAAGAAGATCTGAATTCCCCCCGCAATAAGCAAATCTGCCTGCAGCTGTCCCGGGAAGCCATTGTTCTTCTCAAGAATGAAAATAAAATGCTTCCTTTGGATCCTGCTGTCCCGGCAGAAACCATGGCTCTGGTCGGTCCCCTGGCGGACAGCTGGTATCAGGACTGGTATGGAGGAACTCCTCCTTATGTAACCACACTGCGCCAGGGAATGAAGGAGATACAGGGAACACAGGTACCTTTTGCCGACGGTCTTGACCGGGTGATATTCCGCTGCGGCCAGAAGGGCGTGGCGGCGGCAGCGGACGGAAGATTGTACCTGTCGGAAGAACCGGATGTCTTTGTAATGGACGACTGGGGAGAAGGCAGCTATACCTTCCGCTGTGAACGTACCGGGAAGTATATGAATACAAGAATGGGCCAATCCGATAAGGAATCCTCGGAAACAGGATGGATTGCTGCGGAAAAGGACGCTCCTTTTGACTGGTTTGTCATGGAGATTTTCCATGTACTGGAACAGGGGAACGGTATGATACAGCTTACCAACCGTTTTCATTCTCCCGTGGAAATTGATGAAAAAGATTTTCTTGTTTCCATGAGAGAAGGATCTGCCGCACAATTCCGGATGGAAATTGTGGAAAACGGACTGGAAAAGGCCTGCAGCCTGGTTCAGGGAAAGGAAAAAGTCATTCTCGCCCTTGGCTGCAATTCCATGATCAATGCAAAGGAAGAAGTGGATCGTACTACCATTGCCCTTCCTCCGGCACAGGAGCATCTGCTGGAAGAAATTTACCGTATCAATCCTAATGTTATTCTCGTACTGTTCTCTAATTATCCTTATGCCATCAATATGGCGCAGGAAAAGCTGCCTGCTGTTTTATGGAGTGCAACCGGAAGCCAGGATATGGGGACAGCTATGGCAGAAACACTTTTCGGGAAAAATGCCCCTGCGGGACGTCTCAATATGACCTGGTACCGTTCGGACGAGCAGCTGCCGGATATTGATGATTACGATATCATAAAAGGAAAACGGACTTACCGCTATTTTGATGGTGATGTACTGTATTCTTTCGGATATGGCCTCACCTATTCCTCCTTTACATATACGGATTTTTCCGCAGCGCCTGAGGATAACCGAAAGCTACGGGTATCCTTCTGTGTAACCAATACTGGTGACCGGGTCAGCGATGAAGTGGCTCAGATTTATGGAACCGCTCCAGCCTCCCGGGTAAAAAAACCGATAAAACAGCTTCTTGGGTTCCGCCGCCTGAAGGGTATCCTTCCCGGAGAGACCCGGAAAGCAGAATTTATGATATCGATTGAAGAATTCCGTTTTTATGATGTAATCAGCAGAACTATGATGGTAGAGGAAGGATGCTACCGGATATTTGCCGGCCCTTCCAGCGCGCAGCCTCAGTTGGAGGCTTTTGTGGAGATTCCCGGCAGAAAACCCGGACTGCGTGATTTGAAAAAACGGATACCGGCAGATCATTATGATGATTACGAAAATATCACTCTGACAGAAGGGCATTTCGGCTTCACCGCCGCTCTTCCCGTAAACACGGAGAAAACGGGCACCCTGATATACCGCAGCTGCAGGCCCGAATTCGGATTAAAAAATGCCTTCTTCCATTTAAAGAGTGAAAAAGGCGGAAGTCTGGAGCTATGGATAGATGGGAAAAAGGTGAGTGAATGGGAAGGTGATACAAGAACCTACGAGGCTGTACCTCCCTTTTTACCGGATGAAAATGCCCGGAAGGAAGCCATAGAACGGACAAAATATAGAATTCCTGTTTATACGGATGTGAAAATTTCTCTTCAGGATATCCCGGAATGTTCTGAAGGAGAAGCCGAACTGCAGATACGGCTGCATGGAGATATCAAGCTGGGTTATTTCCGATTTGAGTAATTTTTATATTTAATATCTGTATCCAGGATATAAGTTCGTGTTCACGTAAATCTTACTGATGCCGTGAACACGAACTTTTTATGAAATTTCCCTTAAATCCCTTAAATTTTATCATGAGATAGTGTATGATAATATAAATTTCATCTATTTCCATTCCTATCCGCATCCTATTCACAGGAACCTGCTTTATTCATTCAAGAGCCGAACGGCTTCTACCAGATAACCGTATGCCTCCAGCTTTTGCTTTTTCATATAGGACAATTTCCTGTAAATGCTTTTTCCAAGGTTCTGATTAATATAGTCTTCAGGGTGTTCTATTTTGTGGAAGGTGCCTCCTGTCAGCAGGCAGGCTGCCAGATACATTACTTTACAGGCCTGGTTGGCGGCTATTTCTCCGTTGTATCCTGAACTAATGATATGGCTTCCAACTGATCTGATTCCTTTTATGTATTCCTGATAGTCCTCTTTCTCCAAGGTGCCGCGGCTTATGATGCAGGAACATGCTTTGACTGTATCTCTTAATACGTCTTCCGGGCTTAGTTTAAGCCCTCTGTATGCCAGCTCTTCGCTGACGGTGTTCCGATAAGTATGTTGCACGGTTTGCTGATGTACCATCCCATCAATAAGGACCGCAACATCAAATAATTGCTTTGCAATCTCCAGAGATTTTCCAGCCCCAATGGGAATTCCGGTGGTATGCGGTGCAAATGCTGTCATTTTATCTCCCAATATGCTTTCAAGGCTTGGAACACTTACCATAATCTGTGGTTCTTCCACCGTGAGCAATTCGTTTCTGATTTCTTTTTGTATTATTTCTACGTAAGGAACCTCTGCAAACAATACATCTAAAAGAATATAGAACTCTTTGCCCTGCATAGGCGACTGATACAAAAATTAAAAATGACGTTTTGTGATATTATTTTTTCCAACTCTTACCTGCTCCTCGCAGGACTGGAATGGAAAGATTTCAGCAGCTTTACGGATATATGCTTCAATATCCGTTCCGGGCTGTACAATAATATCAATGTCGGTTGACAATCTCATAGGATGTTTCAGCAGGAGCATCAGGCAGGTCCCGCCTTTGAATACAAAGGGAAGGCCTGTCAGGCAAAGCGCTTCCAACAAGCCAAAAGCATAGACCACCCGCTCCAGAAGTGCTGGGTCTTTTTTATAGTTCTTTTGCAGCCTCTGGATATTCTCCAGTCGGAAATTCTCTTTTTGCAGCATATTTACCTTTCTTTTGTAATCAATTTGATATTGGTGCTGGTACGGATAAGCTCCTTCATTTCCTCTTCCACTCCTCTACGTCTTGCATAACGGAACATTTTCTTTTGGTCTATCAGGTATTTGGAAAATGCCTCCTCATAAACAGCGGGATATTCCGCACGTTCAATCAGGTGTCCGGTCAGTTTCCTGCTGAACAAATCCACCAGCAGTTTCTCCAGGGGGGCACTATAGGGCTGTCCGACAGGCTTTGGCGCCTCTGAAATCAATTTTAAAATAACAATGGTCTGTTCTGGAGATCTATACCGGTAAAATGTCTCTTCCGATGGGAAAAGCAACACACAGGGAAACTTACTTTTTAAAGTATGGAATACAGCTTCCTCCAACATATCTTCCACTTCGATAAATACTGTGTTATGTGCGATCTGGTGGTTTACAAACTCATTGAGCTGGATCAGTTCCCACGCCTGGAAATCTACAAGAGGATACTCTTTTTCAATACCAGAAACAATTTGATTCCACTCGCTGGAGTGTTCATAGGTATAAGGCATCTTCTGTTTCTCCTGACAGACAGTTTCAAAAATGTTTTTGCCTAGTTTCTGTATTTTGTTTTCCTGCTGGAGCTTCCGCAGCAGCCAATAGACAGAACGTTCACTGTACTGAGGATTGACTTCATGTATCAAATCAGCAAATTCATTTTTTGTAAAAATCCATCCTGGCTTCGGTAGCAGACTTTGCAGTTGGTTCATTTCCATAATACCACATCCTCTAATATCGCTTTGCAGTTTTGGCATTTTTATTAATTATTGCCGAAACTGCAATTTATTATAATTAATAAGAACAAAAATGTCAATATAGCAGCTCCATCCCATTTTCGATACCGGAACAAATTTTTTCTGAAGGAATGATTCTGGTATATCAGAAATGGATGTCAGAAACAAAAACTGCTTCCGTGAACACGATCTTTTTATGAATTTTTCCTTAAATCCCTTAAATTTTATCATCAGATAGTGTATGATGATAACGGTAAAAACGTATCATACACATATGAGTATCTCAAAATCATACGATTTTGAGTTTAAATAAGAAATATAAGGTGAAATAAATGGCAATGCACCACAGAACAAAACATAAATTTATACTTTTTCTGACCTTCTTCTTTTTATGCCCGGCACTTGTTTTTTCCATACCTTTATCTGCAGCTGCCGCACCCGCTTCCGGAAACAGCTTCCAGGAAGAAGCAGAGGCGCGCAAGGAGATGCCTGTGGAATCCAACGCACGGGAAAACTGGCCGGCAGGCCCTCTCATCGGCGCCCAGTCCGCTATTTTGATGGAAGCCAATACCGGGGCTATCCTTTATGAAAAAAATATCCACGACAAGCTTTATCCTGCCAGCATAACCAAAATTCTTACAGCCCTGATCGCCATGGAAAGCTGTCCCCTGGATGATATCGTCACCTATTCCAATGAAGCGGTAAACAGTATTGACTGGCTGACCGATTCCAATATGGGGATCAAGGCGGGTGAACAGATTACCATGGAGCAGTCTCTTTACGGGCTTCTGGTCGGATCCGCCAATGAAGCGGGAAACGCTATCGGAGAACATATCAGCGGGAGCATTGATTCCTTCGTGGACTTAATGAATAAAAAAGCCAAAGATCTCGGATGCCGGGATTCCCACTTTGTTACTTCCAACGGAATTTTTGATGAGAACCATTATACCTCGGCTTACGATATGGCTTTAATTGCCCAGGCCTTCTTTTCCAATGACCTGCTGTGCAAAATGGCAAGTACGGCAAATTACACTATCCCTGTATCCTCCACTGTGAGCCAGGAAATGAATGTTCACAGTAAAAATCAGCTTTTTGCCAATAAACCTTATGCTTATGAATATCTGGTCGGCAGCAAAACCGGCTATACCTCGGAGGCCAGACAGACGCTGGTATCCTGTGCCCAGAAAGACGGGCTGAAGCTTATCTGTGTCATTATGAAGGAAGAATCGCCTTCTCAATATACTGATACCATAGATCTGTTTAATTACGGGTTCAGCAATTTTTATGCCGTTAATATTTCGGAAACGGATACGAAATATACAGTGGGAAATAATAGCTTTTTTGAATCGGACAGCGATGTTTTCGGTAATTCCGCTCCACTGCTGGCTATCAATTCTTCCGATATTATCGTACTTCCAAACACCGCTGATTATAAGGACGTGGAATCGGAACTGGATTATGAGGGCGGAAATGAAAAGGCTGCTGCCATAATTAATTTTACTTACAACGGCTCGTATGTGGGAAGCGCTTCTGTGGAAATTGTGCAGGATACCCCTGCCGTTTCAAAGACAGGAGACAGCGCAAAAACCGCCTTGGGGCAGGTTTATTATATTAATATAAAAAATGTCCTGATTATTGTTGTCGCCGTAGTTGTTTTGCTGTTTGCGCTGATATCCATTGTTTCTCTGATAAGAAATTACAGCTTTGGAAAGCGCAGGAAAATCAGCCTGAAACGAAGCAAACGGCGTAAAAAGGATGGGATTGATTTTGACAGGTATACGAAAGGACCGGACGGCTTCTGATTTTAATCAGATAACTCCTGTCCGGCCCTGATATTTCTTATGGATTTTGCCTTTTCAGCTTTCCTTATGCTTCCTGAGCCTGCGAAGTTCGCGGGCTCTTTCTTTCTTTTTAAATATATCCGCTGCATCCTCTTCCGTAATAAACTTCATGGTCTTTACCGCATAAACCCGGTCGTCCTCCGTTTTGCGGACCCTGATTTTGCCTTTCATAAAACCATGTTTTTCACAATAGGATACACTGTAATAATGCTTTCCGTTTGGTGTGAACCACCGGATCTTCTTTTTCAGGTTGCGGTGGCACAGATAGCATTTGGTGGAAGAAACCTCCTTGTCAGCAAGAAGCTCCTGCTTATCCGCAAAATCCCTGGAGATATACTTGGCATAATCATCAAAGACAATATGAACCTCTTCTTTTTTGTTATGAGGCACAATAAAACCGTCAAAGGATATCATCTGCAGTACCTGGGGATCCTTGATTTTGGCCAGTACGCGTCCGGTATAATAGGCATCGCTCAGCGCCCTGTGAAATGGTATATCTTTGGATATGGCAAGAAAATCAACCGCATATTCCAGATTGCGGCGTGATTTCTTATCCTCGAAGGCTATACTGAACAGCTTCTGTACATCGTAGAATTTCATGGGCTTTTTATCAAGAGGCTCCATCCCATAGAACTTCATATTCCGCTGCAGCTCCGTCAGATCCTGAGGCCCCCAGGTTCCGAACATATAGTCCTCCCCGCACCAGGCAAGGAAGCTCTTTATTACCTGAAGAAAACTACGCCCTGACTGAAGCTCCTCCATATCAAGGTGAAGAAGCTTTTTCGTCATATAATGCATTTCTTTATAAACCTGCGGCCGTATAAGTTCATGAAAGCTGTCACATATTTCCATGCGGCTGTTTAACTTAACGGCGCCTATTTCTATAATCTCAAACGGCAGTTCCTTCAGCTGTTTTTCTTTCTGTTCATTCCCCTGGTTCCATTCCAGATCCAATATGATATAATTCATATACTATTATGCTTCTTTCGTCAGCTTCTTTTCCAGTTTCCCTGCCATTTCCTTCAGACAGCCTTCCTCAAAGGGAAGCTTCAGTCCCACTTCTTTAATCATGTTATTAAAGAAATCTGCGGCGGACAGGCGGCAGAGCTTCAGATAGCTCTTCCATGCGGCCTCAAAATCTTCATCCATCCACAGTTTATATTCAAAAGCAACCGTCTGTGCGATAACATAATCAATATAATAAAAAGGAAAGCTGTAAATGTGATGCTGCTGCTGCCAGTATCCTCCCTTTCCGAAGAATTCATCCCCTTCATAATCCAGATGAGGCTTGTATTCCTTTTCCAGCCTGCTCCATGCTTCTTTCCTCTGGGCCGGCGTCAAATCCGGATTGGCATATACGATATGCTGGAATTCATCCACCATACATCCATAAGGTATGAACATCATGGCGTCCTCAAAATGCATCTCCCTATACGCGTCCGCCTTGTCCCCGAAGAACCAGTCCATCCATTTCTCCGTGAAGAATTCCATGGACATGGAATGGCATTCCGCGGTTTCCATTGTGATATCCCCATGCTCCCGGATTTCATCCATTCCTGACAGATAGCCCTGGAAGGCATGGCCGCATTCATGGGTAATAACATCCACATCGGCGCTTGTTCCATTAAAGTTGGCAAATATAAAGGGGGACCTGTATACGGGAAGATAGGTCATATATCCTCCCACTCTTTTATTATTGCGCCCGAGCACATCAAAAAGCTCATTTTCCATCATGAAATCAAAGAATTCTTTGGTTTCCGGAGAAAGCTGTCCGTACATTCTCTGCCCTGCTTCCAGAATTTCTTCCGGAGTACCGACAGGATTGGGATTCCCTTCTTTAAAATATACTCCTTCATCAATAAAGGAAAGCTTGTCAAGTCCCAGGCGTTGCCTTCTCCTGTCATGAAGCTTCTCCACAAAAGGAACAAAATCCTTTTTCACCTGATCCCGAAAGGCTTCTACCTGTTCTCTTGTATAGCAGTTGCGGTTCATTCGGTAATAGCCCAGTTCCACATAATTTTCATAGCCAAGCTCTTTTGCCTGTTTGGTCCTGTTCTTTACCAGCTTATCATAAATATCGTCCAGCTCTCCTTCATGCGCTTTGAAGAAAGCGGAAAATTTTTCCCACGCTTTTCTGCGGACATTCCTGTCCGGATTTTTCAAATAGGCTTTTAACCGGGAAATATTTACCTTTTCCCCGTCCCAGTCAAATTCCGCAGAAGCGGGAATTTTCTCATAGGCAGTCGTCAGGGCATTTTCCTCCTGAACAAGGGGAATCAGCTTCTCCTGCATGGATTTCTGGGACAATTCCATATTTTTAAAAGCAACCAGTCCTATCTTATCCTCCAAAACATTGCGGTAAGGGGACTCGTACAGCAGCTTCTCATAATTAATAACCATATTGCTGTAACGAGGGCTTTCCTCATCGTAGTAATCCTGCTCGGCGCTGTAAAATTCATCCGCAGTATTCACATCGTGGCGGATATGGGCAATTGTCATCAGGGTATCCACCCTGTCACGCAGCTCATAATATTTTCGGTGCACTGCAAACTGTTCTTCCCCGTTTCGGGCCTCTTTAAACTCTTTCATAAGCTGAGTGAATTCTTCTTCCACTTTATTGAAATCCACTCTTTCGTAAGGCATTTGTGAAAATTTCATATTTGCTCCCCTCTGTCCGCTTTAACGGGCGTTTGATTCCGGAAAACTGAAGCTATCATTTTCAGCTGTTCCATCTTATTTTCTTATTTTATCTCACAGGTACCTGTCTCATACTTTTTTCTGCACTCCTGATGCACTTTCTTACGGCCAACGCAGTGAATGCGCTGTCCTGCAGAACAGTTATAATCAGTTTACAATAATTTACAGGTATAGTCAAACATACCATTCAGCTCACAGCGCCGAAAGGCACAAACAAAAACAGGACTTTTAAACCCTGTCTTTATTTGTGCCTGTATTCTGCTCCTTCTGTACCGGAATCGTAATTTCAACCACCGCCCCATATCCTTCATCCATATTGGAAAAATTAATTTTTGCCTTTTCCCCGTAAATCAGCTTCAGTCTTTTCAGGGAGTTCTGGATTCCTATATGCTTCCTGTCATTATAATATATAGGCGTATCCTGTTCGATGGCCTCCAGGATATCAGGGGGAAAGCCTGTTCCCGTATCCGATATGCAGATGTACAGGTACTCTCCGTCCTCATAATTTTCATTCACTATATAGAGGGTGATTTCCACGTGATTGTCCAGAGATACCGCATGGGTTATGGCATTTTCCACGAAATTATGTATGATGAGCGTGGGCACGAGGTAGGTATCGATGGTATCTTCCATAATCACTTCAAAGGAGAATGCTTCCTTGCCGTAGCGGATCTGCTGGATTTCCACATAGTTGCGTATAAATGCAATTTCTTCCTTCAGGGATCTTGGCTCAAAGGTATCGCTCATGACATAGCGCATATAATTGGAAAGCATTTCTGTGATATGCACAATTTTCTCTTCCTTCGCCACATCCGCCATTCCGTGGATCAGGCTCAGGCAGTTAAGGTAAAAATGCGGTCTGATCTGTACCTGCATGGCTTCCAGTTCTGTTTTCTGCCTGGCCAGTTCTTTTTCATAGATGTCAATTTTCAGAGATTTAATTTTGCGCAGCAGTCCCTTGAATTCCTTGCTTGCCATTTCCAGCTCCAGGATGTTATTGCTGCCGTTTTCATTGATCCACTGTTCCTCTTCCGTATTTTTCAGGCTGTTTACGAACTGCTTCATAGGGCGCAGGATGCGCTGGTAATAGACTCTGACTACCAGGATGCAGCCAACGATAATTCCTATGGCAAGAAAAACCAAAATGACCTGAAGTCGCATTATTTTTTCCAGAATGCCGCCGCTGGGGGTTATCATGATATGAAAAACCCTGTTTTCACCGATAATTCCGCTGATGGGAAAGGCGTAGATCACCTGTTCCGTAAAAATGCCCGCCTTTTTTCCCGAGATATTCCGGATATCCTCCACACTTATTTTATCCCTGTCCCTGGAAGAAATAAATAGGGAGCCGTCCTTATCCTGTATATACGGGATTCCTTCGTATCCGAGGCTGTCTATTCGGAGAGTGTTAAACAGATCCTCCAGGCGGATTGCACATCCCATTGTCATACCATTTTTAGAAAAACGGCTGAATACATAATCCTGTTCGCCGTCATTGATGAAATACCACTGGGAATAAGGAGTGCGTTCTCCCTTCTTCTCCCGGAGGGCCTCCATCAGCGCACCGTTCAGGCCCAGCTTCTGGCTGTCTTTAAATATACTGCCGCTGTCCGTTATCAACAGCTCCGCTTCTTCCAGATACACAAAAAAGCAGCTGGGTTCCTTATAACGGATTTTCAGATTCCGGTTCTGTTCCTGGAGCTCATTCAGGACCGGATAATATTTACTGTCCTCCGGCCTGATCCCCTTAACGGAGTTTATTTCTCTTTTTTTATTGGTCAGAGTGATGATCTCATAATTGATTTTGGTGATATCGGTATTGAGCTGCTCCACATACAGTGCGGCGGTATCCTCGATATAGCGGTATACCAGCTGCCTTGCTTCAAACATGCTCTGGAACATGACTACCAGGATACCCAGGAATAAAATGATAACAGGAATTATGACCTGTATGGTGAGCTTCCCCATACTTTTATTTTTCTTCTCCGCTTTCCCTGCCATATCTATTCCTCCCGTTTATACAAACAGCCTGGCAGGACTTTGCAATTCAATCGTTCGCTTCCCGCCAGGCATTTCCTTTTTCTATTATATAGCTATGTGATTCATAAGCAAAGTACCCGGCAAATTGTTTCAATGCCAAATATCATTCCTTATTTTCAGAAATCTATTGTCCAGGTGCTGTCTGCCCTCATGAATACCGGTATTTTATCTATGGGGGCATCCACCTTTACTGTCTGTCCGCCCTCGTAGCTGCTGCCGCTGAATACATCCTTCCAGGTGCACCCTTCCGGAAGATAAACCTCTCTCTCGTATAAATCTTCCTCCATCATGGGCGCTACGCAGAAGTCAGGGCCAAACATATAGGCATCGTCTGTTTCCCAGGCTTTTTTATCCTCCGGGAAATCATAAAACAGCGGCCGCATGATGGGCGTCCCTTTTTCATGGGTGATACGCATCTGTTCCTTTATATAAGGCTTAAGCGTTTCTCTCAAAAACATGTATTTCTTACATATTTCAAAGACTTCCTCTCCGAAGCTGTAGACTTCATTATCCGCACCGGAACCGAACAGGCCGATTCCTGATACCATATCTCCCTCAAAGCCCTTCTGAGGCTCCCTGTTGCCGTGAAGGCGCATCACAGGGCAGAAGCAGGCATACTGGAACCAGCGGATGAACAGCTTTCTGAACGTAGGATCCTCTCCGCTCGCGCCATGGAAGCCTCCGATATCCGTGGTCCACCAGGGAATTCCCGCCATGGCCATGGAAAGTCCTGCGCGCATCTGTCTGCGGAAGCATTCAAAGGTACTGTCAATATCCCCGGACCATACAAGAGAGCCGTATTTGGCGCTTCCCGCCCAGGCCGAACGCACCAGGTTTATGGGATTTTCATCCCCTTCCGCCTTCATGCCGTCATAAAAGCCCTTTGTATAGAGTTTGGGATATATATTACCCACCTCCATGACACTGCCCAGCTGATATCTGTAATTGCTGAAATCATAGGTGGTATATTCCGGCTCCGCCACATCCAGCCAGTAAAGACGCGCTCCCTTATCCCAGTAATTTTCCTTGATCTTGCTCCATACATAACTCCTGGCATCAGGGTTGGTGGCATCAAAGAAAAGCTCCTGTCCGAAACAGGTCATAGCGATACGCACGCCGCTTTCCGTTCTGACCAGATACCCCTTTTCCATCATTTCCCGGAAATTTTCCGACCGGTAATCCACGGTAGGCCATACAGAAACCATCACACGGATTCCCATGTCCGCCAGTTCCTTACACATCCCCGGAACATCCGGCCAGTATTTTTCATCGAATTTATATTCCCCCTGCTGTGTCCAGTGGAAAAAGTCCACCACAATGACATCCAGCGGAAGTCCCAGTTCCTTATATTTATGAGCTACCGCAAGGAGCTGCTCCTGTGTCTGGTAACGGAGCTTGCACTGCCAGAAGCCAAGGCCATATTCAGGCATCATGGGAGCCTTGCCAACCAGCCCCATATAAGTTTCTTCGATTTCTGCCGGCGTATCACCTGCAATCACAAGATAATCAAGCTCCTTCGTGCATTCCGCTTCCCATTCCGTTCCGTTCACGCCAAAGGTAACCTTGCCAACCGCCGGGTTATTCCAAAGAAATCCGTAGCCTATATTTGACACATAAAAAGGAACGCTCACCTGGGAATTTCTCTGTGCCAGTTCCAGCATACAGCCCTTCATATTCATATATTTCTGCTGATACTGACCCATGCCGAAAATTTTCTCTTCATCATCCGCTATGAATCTGGCAGCCGCATGGAAGGAATCCCCCGCCACGGCCTTGAATTCCCGTCCATATACATTAAGAGGCATGCTGGGACAATCCTTAAGGCGCTTCCACTGCTCCTTCAGCAGCAGCTTCTTGTCCTGATTATAAAAAGAAAGAACGCCGTCCGCATTCACCACTGCAGTTATTTTCCCGTTAGTAAGGGAGCCGAAGGACTCATTTTTACCGCTGTACATATTGGCGTATACCACTGCGGAGGCATCTCTGTCATCATAAACGACTATCTCCCCTTTTCCCTCCGCCTTTTCTTCCAAAGTCCAGTTATTTCCGGTAAAAGAAGCGTTCATAGAAGCCCTCACCCTTACCGCGTTGTTCCCCCACGGCTCAATCTGAACCGTCTCGTTGTCATATTGATAGATCAGGCAGTTATCTTTTTTGAAAATCATATTTTTCCCCTTCTTTTCTTACTAAAAATGGGTGCACATCCTACAGGATATGCACCCGGCTGTCTTACTTGCCCATGGACTGCAGATATGCTTCATAAGCTCCGTTCTGAATATTCATCAGATCCTGTAAGCCCATGCTGTCCAGCTGCTTCAGGTAAGCATCCCATTCTTCATCGATGCCTCCGTCTACTACCCAGTGTGCAAACTGTGCTTCCACATATTTATAAATATCCGTGCCAAGCGTTGTTAACTGTGTCAGTTCTTCATCCGTATATTTTACCATAGGGAATCCGATAACATTGTCATCTGCTATATATTTGCCGTTGATGGCATCCTCAGCCAGTTTGATCCCGTCACCCTGATCTGCAGGAAGGCTTACCTTGTCATAAAATTCAGGATTCATATATTTCGGTCCGAAGTCACGCATGGAATTGGACCATGCGGAAGTATCCAGGGAGCTTCCATCGGAAGGAACGAGCACATCATAGGTTCCGTCGCCGTTATCCTGTATCTGATCCGGTATGGAACCATAGAAGGTCTGCATAGAAGCTAAATCCGTATAGAAGTCATCAGCCCATGCAAGAAGCTTTTCAGGATTCTGGCAGTTTTTGGTGATAAGCAGTTCTCTGTCTGAAATATCAAGGAAATTCTGTGCATTTTCCACATGATGCTTTCCGTCCGGTCCTGTAATCGCTTCCAGAGGAACGAACTGACCTACGTTCAGGCCTGTTTCCGCATCAGCTGTCCATGCCGATACCAGACCTACCTGGGAACCGCCTTCCGCCTGCAGCTTGCTTCTTCTCATGGCATCCTCCTGTGTGAAGAACTCAGGATCGATGATGCCCTTCTGATACATATCGCTGAACCATTTAACAGATTCCTTATAATTCTCTTCTACCGGCATGAAAACAGGTTTTCCGTCTACAAGGCTCATGTAATTGTTATCTCTGCTTACCATGGTTCCGAAAGGGAACAGGTAATTACGCAGGCAGCCGCTCAAGGCATTTAAGCTGCTTGCTCCGGTGATTCCGATTTCATTATTCGGATCGCCGTCACCGTCCGCATCCTCTGTTACGAATGCTTCCAGAACGTTTTCCAGCTCTTCATAGGTTGTGGGAACCTCAAGGTTCAGGTTATCCAGCCATTCCTTGTTGATATAAAGAATATTGCCGCAGACCTCCGGTCTTAAAGGAAGCTTTTTCACAAGACTGTAAATTTCTCCGTTACGATCCTTTGCCCTTGCCAGCAGCTCCGGCTCTTTTTCAAAAACAGCCTTCAGATTCGGCATATTCTGGTCAATCAGATCCGTAAGCTCCAGGAAATAATCCTTATTCTGGGAAATATCGGTATCCTTCAGACAGATAGAACCGAAAAATGCGTCAGGAAGGTCTCCGGATGCCAGCAGAAGGGATTTCTGCTCCTGCCAGTCATTGTCATAATATACCTGCCATTCGATTTTGATTCCGTGCTTTTCTTCCAGCTCTTTCATAAAGCCGCTTTCCAGGAAATCCACAGGCCATGCATCCGTCCAGCGCACAGTCGCGATTTTATAAGTAGTGATATCTTCAGAGGTTCCGTTATCTGCTGATTCCGCCGTATCTGACGCCTGTGTCCCCGCGGTATTCCCTCCCGATTGCGCGGTATCTTTGTTGCTGCCGCCGCATCCTGCAAGCATGGATGCTGTCATCACTGCTGCCAGTCCGATACTAAGTGCTTTTTTCCAATAGCTCATTTTCATCTCTCCTTTTCTTAAAAATAAATATTTATGTACTTTTGCTTTCCAAGCAATCAATACCTTAGCTTTCATTATCCCTTCAGAGACCCGAGCATAACGCCCTGGTTGAAATATTTCTGGACGAAAGGATACATACACATAATGGGTGCGGAGGATACCACAATTACCGCATATTTAATCAGGTCAGCCATCTGCTTGGCTTCCACTGCTGCCGCGCCGGTTGTCATGGCGCTGATCTTCTGGTTGCTGATAAGTATGTTCCTCAATACCAGCTGCAGAGGCTGCAGCTCCGGGCTGCGCAGATAAATCAATGCGTTGAAATAGGAGTTCCACTGTCCTACCGCCGTCCACAGCGCTATGACTGCAATAACCGCTTTGGAAAGGGGAAGAACTATTTTGAAGAAAAAGTTCAGGTTTCCGCAGCCGTCTATCTGTGCGGCCTCCCATAAATCATCAGGGATGCTGTTGTTGAAGCAGGTCCTGGCCACTATGATATAATAGGTAATTACGGAAAACGGCACTACCATAACCCAGAAATTATCGAGCAGGTTGAAATCCTTAATAACCAGATAGGTAGGAATCAGGCCGCCCGTGAAAAACATGGGAATCAGATAGTAAATGGTAAACAGCTTCTTCCCGCACAAATCCTTTCGGGAAAGAGCATAAGCGGCAGGTATATTTACCACAAGGGAAAGAACCGTTCCCAGAGCCGTATACAAAATGGTGTTTTTATACCCCACCCAAAGCTGGGAATATTCACCCAGTTTCAAATAACCCTTGAAATTAATTCCTTTGGGCAGAAATACAATATTTCCTGCCGATACATCCGAAGGGTTGCTTATGGATGCAATAATAATAAAATACATCGGATATAGAACAATAATGATGATTATGATAGCCAGAAGATAAAGGAAGAAATCAAATACCTTGTCGTTTTTAGACTTTTTAACCCTTATCCCGGCAGTTCCGTTTTTATTGGACATTTCTGTTTCCCCCTTATACCAGTGAAGTATCACTCATCTTCTTTGAGATATAGTTCACAGAAAGAAGCAATACCAGATTTATTATATTGTTAAACAGGCCGATCGCGGCTGACAGGCTGTACTGGCTGCTTACCAAACCCATCTTATATACATAGGTGGAGATGATTTCACTCGCACTGCTGTTAAGGGTATTCTGAAGCAGATAAACCTTTTCAAAGCCTACGCTCATGATGCTGCCTGTACGGAGGATAAACATGATGGTTGCGGTAGGAAGCAGCATGGGAATATCGATATTCACCAGCTTCTGCCATTTGCTGGCGCCGTCCATGGTAGCCGCCTCATAAAGGGAAGGATCCACTGCCGACAGGGCCGCTATGTAAAGGATACTGTCCCAGCCCACATGCTGCCAGGCTTCGGTCCATACATAGATACTGGAAAAAGCGGAGGGCTGGCCCATCAGGTTCGGAAGGGTAATTCCCACAAAGCTCAGAAGCTTTGCAATAATTCCCTGGCTGGGTGAAAGAAACAGGATGATCATACCGCACATAACCACTGTGGAAATAAAGTGGGGAAGATAAGTGGATACCTGAAAAAACTTCTTAAATCCCTTTCTTGCCATCTGATTGCACATAAGCGCCAGTGCAATCGGGAGGGGGAAAGTAACCACAATGCTGTATAAACTGATTACCAGCGTATTTTTGATGGTTATCCAGAACTGATAGGAATTAAAATACTGTCTGAAATACTTCAGCCCGGCCCAGCTGCTCCCCATGATTCCCTGCGATGGTGTAAAATCTTTGAAAGCTATGGTTACGCCATACATCGGAATATAGGTAAAAAGGAACATAATTACCAGCGAGGGAAGCATCAGCAAATACAGGGAACCGCTTCTTTTCAACCTCTTTCCGATACTGACTGGCTTTGCAGTGCTTACTGCTGTTTTCTGTCGTGCCACTCTTTTCATCACTCCCAACTTCTTTTTTAATTACTTGTGCTACTTTTTTAGGATTATGCCATACTTTTTCGTCAGTTTTAATTATTGTACAAATATTTATTTTGCTTTCTGTAAATATTGTATATTTTTATGAAATATTAATCTATAAATTCTAAGCTGAGCACATAACAAAAATACGGGGTTTTCTTTACATAAGCTCCGTAAAGAAGGCCATAATTTTGTTATTTACAGCTTAAAAATGATAATTTATATAAAAGTCAATAGGAAGGGATAAACATAAATCTGTCATTATTCCGGCCTGATAACAAAAATGTGATAATTGCCCGAAAAAAAAAGCAGATATATGAATCAGATACTCCGAATGGAAAAGGGGCCCTGTATTACATATATCTGCTATTATTGCTTTTTATACGGCTTTCTTAACCCTGCTTTTTTGTTACCCTGTTTCTGTACTCATTGGGAGTGCAGCCGGTATAATCCCGGAAGGTTTTGCTGAAATAGGAAAAGTTGCTGTAGCCTACCTCCAGCGCCACCTTGCTCACTGAAAAGGTGGAATACTTCAGATATTCCTGCGCTTTCTGCATCCTGCAGGAGGCTACATAGCTTGGGATGGAGATTCCGGTAACATTCATAAATATCTTGGAAACATAATCTTCTGACAAATATACGGATCCGGCCAGGGTTTTCCGGGACAAATCCTCCTTCAGATGATCATTTATGTAGTGCTTGATCTGTTCTACCACCGACTCCTGCCGGTTATCCTGATGCTGAAAGCCAGCAAGCTTTTCAAAAATATAACGGATAAAAATTTCCATGTCTGGAAGGGTTGCCACCGCACTCTCATAATGCTCATCAAATTCTCTTCCGTCAAAAATCCTGGTAATCAGCACATCCTGTTTATTCAGATACCTGTATATCATCTGCATCAGTTCCCTCCGGAATTGCTCCAGTGTGGAAATTGTCACCTGATTGCTGTTCCAGAGCTCCTCCAGAAAATGAAGGATTTTCTCCTGGGTATCGGCTATCATATCCGAAGCCGACATTTCCTTTTCCCAAATCTCCCACGGCGGGGATACATAGGCAATATCCTTCTTATCCCATTCCTCTTCAAAAAGCATCCCGTTATTACCGGGTACCGCTTCCTGCTCCATCTGTTCCAGATTCCTCCGGCTTTTTCCCAGCTCTTCCACGGAAGAACTCACTCCCATATAAAAGCATACACGCATATGCAGCGCTTTTTCCAGACATTCCTTCAGCTGGCAGGAATCCATTTTTCTTTCTTCCTGGCTTCCTTTTTCTTCCGCCACAAGAACCCATTCATAATCACTCTCACGGAGGACAGCCATCAGCTTCTGATGCCTGTCTTCCATGAATTCTGCGGCAACATTCTGAATAATAAAATGATACAAAACAAGATTCTTCTTTTTCTTAGTATCAGAATCGGGAAAAATCCGTATGATTTCCAGAAAATATTTCCCCTCCGGACTGCATATCCCCTCTTTATAACCTTTCTCAAGGAGAGATTGGCTGTAGTTTTCCTGCAGAAGATACCTCTCCCAAAAGGCTGATTTTTTGTCCTCCCCTTCTCCCTGTTCTTCCCGTTTTTTCTGCAGAATCTCCACAATGCTTCCCAAAGCTTCCTCCAGTTCTCTGTTGGAAACCGGTTTTAACATATATTCCCTTGATTTGAGGTTGATTGCTTTCTGGGCATAGGCAAAATAGGCATAGCTGCTTAAAAATATACATTCCACGGGAATCTCTTTATTTCTGACCCACTCCAGCAGCTCCAGCCCGCTCCCCTGAGGCATTTCAATATCAGAAAGAAGAATATCCACTCTGGCCTCTTCCAGGATTTCCTTAGCCTGTCTGATATTATAGGCAGTCAGTACGATACCTATCCCCAGCTGCTTCCAGTTAACCCCTTCCACCAGCTTTTCCACCACCAGCTTATCATCATCTACAATTAAAATACTGATGTCCATTCTTCTCCCCCCTTTTTCCTTTTGATACAAGAATACTATAGTAGAGAAAATAATTCAAGAAACACAGTATTCACAAAATCGTAAGTTATTTTATTTCATTTGACATTATTTGTTAATAATGTTAAAATATTAACAAACGGGGCGTCATATAATAAAATGACATTGAGGGGAGCATGACATACCCGGTTACGACACTATTACATATTTTAAGGAGGTATTTGCAATGGGACGTTTTACTTTACCGCGTGATTTGTATCATGGAAAAGGATCTCTGGCTGAACTGAAGAATCTTAAAGGAAAAAAAGCCATTATTGTAGTTGGCGGCGGTTCCATGAAGAGAGGCGGATTTCTGGGACAGGCTGAAGAGTATCTGAAGGAAGCCGGCATGGAAGTTAAGCTTTTCGAAGGTGTGGAAGCTGATCCTTCTGTAGAAACAGTTATGCGCGGAGCCAAAATGATGCAGGAATTCGAACCCGACTGGATTGTTGCCATGGGCGGAGGCTCTCCTATCGACGCAGCCAAAACCATGTGGGCATTTTATGAATATCCGGATGTAACCTTTGAAGATCTGATCACTCCGTTTTCCTTCCCGGAACTGCGTCAGAAAGCCCATTTCTGTGCGATTCCTTCTACATCCGGAACGGCAACGGAAGTTACCGCATTTGCAGTTATCACTGATTACCAGAAGGGTGTCAAATATCCTCTGGCAGACTTCAACATTACTCCTGATGTGGCAATCGTTGATCCTGCCCTGGCGGAGACAATGCCTCCCAAGCTGGTAGCACATACAGGCATGGATGCCATGACCCATGCAATTGAGGCTTATGTTTCCACCTTACATTGCAACTATACGGATCCCCTGGCGCTTCATGCAATTAAAATGATCCATGACTACCTTAAGAAATCCTATGACGGCGATATGGATGCCAGGGCTCAGATGCATGATGCACAGTGCCTGGCAGGTATGGCGTTCTCCAACGCCCTGTTGGGAATTGTCCATTCCATGGCTCACAAGACAGGCGCTGCCTTCTCCGGAGGACATATTATCCACGGTGCAGCCAATGCCATGTATCTTCCCAAGGTTATTAAATTTAACGCCAAAAATGAAGAAGCTGCAGAGCGTTATGCGGACATTGCCAGATTTATCAGCCTTCCCGGCAATACCACGGACGAGCTGATTGAAGCTTTAATTGAAGAACTGCGGAATATGAACAGGATGCTGAATATTCCTCTCGGAATTAAGAATTATGGTGAAGGCGGCCTTATAGCCGACACCTCCATCATTGATGAGAAGGAATTCCTGGATAAGCTTCCCACTGTTGCAGAACTTGCAATCGGTGATGCCTGTACAGGAAGCAATCCCCGTATCCCCACACAGGAGGAAATGGAAAAGCTCCTGAAGGCATGCTACTATGATGCAGAAATAGATTTCTAAGAGTTTCCCCTATACGAAAGAGCCGGTGCCCATTTTGGACAACGGCTCTTTTCATAGAAAAAGAAATTCTTAATCTTTCTAAAGTATTTCTAAAGTCCCTTGTTATTTCCCAAATCTGCGCATAGAATGTTGGAAAAGGAGGTATTGATAATATGGATTTATTTGATAAGATTGGAAATATCGCTAAGAATATCGGTGACAGAACAAATGATGCTATTGAGATCACGAAGCTGAATGCTAAAATCGCCACAGAAAAAAGTGCGGTGGCTGAGGATCTGAAAAAAATCGGAGAGTTTTACTATAAAAAATTCGCTGATGAGGAACCCATTGATACGGAAATCCAGGAATTCTGTGACAACGCAGCCAGCCATTATGAGGCTATCGATCAGGCGCAGGCGGAAATAGAACGGATTAAAAAGGAAAACGGCGTAAACAAAGAGTCTTCCGAACAGGAAGAGCCGAAAAAAGACGAAGAGGCAAAGGAAGAGACTGAAACCTGCGAAAAAGAGCCGGAACCGGAATCTATGGTCGTATGCCCCAATTGTCAGGCGGTAAATCCGGAGGGGCTGAAGTTCTGTACGCAATGCGGTTCTTCTCTTGAACCGGAAAAGGCAGCAAAGGAAGAGGATAAAACGGAAACGGCAAAATGTCCTGTATGCGGGGAACCGCTGAACAAGGACGCGAAATTCTGCGGGCATTGCGGGGCAACCATTACTCCATAGCAGACCCAATTTTTCTTTCTTATAATATAGAAAACCGCTACAGAATGTTTCTATATCTGCAACGGTTTTCTATTAATTTTTGATAAAACTGGATCGTTTGAATACTCTACCTAAAAGCTTCTTTTAACAATTTATTACTATTATTTTGCAGAAAATAACGCAGCTCTCTTATATGTTGCTGCATATTCACGGTTATTTTCTTCTATCCTTTTATCTGCTCTATTAGATGCCGCATCATAAGACACGTTTGTTAAACGTTCAACTCTTTTTTTTCCATCTATTACTGCATATGCTGCATTACCAAACACTTGCTTTTTCTGTTCAGCCACGATATATCCGCCTCCTTTTCATGTCATACTTTATTATTATAACATAGCTCTTTTTTTATTTCAATTAAGAATTGTTTCTGTAATATGGTAATTTCCATTTTCTAACTCAATACTATGAATTTCACCTAACCGTTCTAATGATTTTTCTAATTCCCCAACTTCTAAAAAATATTTTTTCTCCAGTGCAACAGAATCAGTCTTAATTATCTCCTCTACCTTCTCTTTCCGTACTCCTGTTTTCTTATAATCCAATTTGTAAAGTAAATATATCAGATACGTATCCTCTTCCTTCAATTCTACAGTAATATCTGTAAAAAAAGTCCTCAACACATCTAAAACAAGGGCAATCAGCATCATCTTACTGCCCTCATATACACCACCGATCCCTAAAATCATATCTAATGCAAAATTAAAATTAAATTTTATATTTCTTAATTTAATACTATATGATATATTGGAGTTTTGTATTTCTTTTATAATTATAGAAGAACGAGGCAAATCAGGATTAACAGATTCAATACAAGTTCTAAACAAACTTTTTACCGTGATTCCATCCAGATTTTTCATTTCTTCTTTTGTATCTAAATATTGTTCAATTACCTCATTTACATAAAGTTCATTATTATCCAAAATGATCCCCCTATACTCTTTTTAAATTATTTGTATAAATAGTGTATGGTTTAATTTTACATTCAATTATAAAATTTTCATTTTCATCTTCATCATAATATCTTATCTGATGTTCATCATGCATCAGAAACCATGGTTCTTTTTCATAAGTTGAACAAGTTGAATCAATGATAATACGGCCAGATGTGAGATTTTTCTTATAATTATCTGTTCCTGCAATGTCAATACACCATACAAATTTAGACATATTCAGACGCAAGATAATTGTTTTCAATTCATCACACATCTCATTATTTCTTCCTGCTTCACGTTTTAAAGAATTTGCAGAAGTCATATAGATCCTACTTACTTTAATCTCTTCCCAATCCATCGTATGTGATTCAACAAGTGAAATATAACGCTCATACACTTCATTATATACAAGTTGCATTTTCTCATATAAAGGAATAACCGCGAATTTGATTTCATACAGATTATAATCCACATCACTGTTGGATGTTGGAAGCTCCTTGGACACCTTCCTATATGCAAAGTAGTTATCCTCCATCACATATAAAGAAGATATAAGCTTAGAATGAAGAATAATTCCCGTTTCATCATCTTTTAATTTACTAATGCTATCTGAATCATCTAATAACCCATAATTTATTTTTCCATGTCCAACAATAGATACCGCATGTTGTTTTGGTGAAATAAATCCTACTATCGGAATCCCGGATTCTATATATGCAGTCATTTCATCCAAAAACTGATTATTTTTATCTTTCATCCCTCCCCGTATAATCGGACTAAAACCATACTCTTGAAATAAATCTGCTATCTGCACTGGAGTCAGCCCATTTGATGGAGTTTTTCTTCCCATATCAGTCTTTATCTTTTGCGAAACAGCACCCATGGTAGTATCTGCATAATTATGATATTTAGTCCCATAATATCTTAAAATAGTCCATGCAGCAACGTGGGCACATACTGAAATATCAACCTCTTGTTTCATCCAGGGAAAACACATTATCTCCTGTTTATTGTCCATAATATGTGCTTCAAATCCGGCAAGCATCAAATATGCTTCTTCATCAACCAATGCAACTGGTGAAATATACGCTGTCCCCAAACGAGTTCCTTTTACAGTTGGCCTCAAGATTATATATCCATAATATTCATCGCTCTCCCCCATGATATGCAAACGATAACACTTTTTTTGAAAACCACGAAATTTTTGGGAATAATAACAGTAATATGTACTAAGAAAATCTTTATCATTATATGGGTATTCAATTACTATTCTACTGCAGTTTAGTCCCAAAAAAGTTTTCAAAGTATATACTGTCTGTTCATCAATCACATTTTTATTAATCAGTTCAAATAATTTATCATAGTCTTCCAAGCTCCGAATAGGCAACTCGTTAAAATCAATCACTTCTTTTGTACCCCCTGACATACTAACATATTATATTTGCGTGCTTTGAAAATAACCAATAAATACTTTTTTTAATAATTTTAATATCCAGGCAACCTTTCCTTTCTATAAGCCGCTTTCTTTCACTTGCTACTAACTTTTCACTTTTTGCCAAATTATATGCCGCTATAATAACACTGTTTCCTACTACCGTCAACTATATAGAAAATTCCGGTATAAGTTATTTTATTTATCCGTTTCTTCATAATTCCGCACAGCTTCCCATCTCGCGTCTTCTTTTTTCTTCGCGTTCCACAGATCTATATCCAGCATGGTTTCATAGCCCAGTTCCTTTACTTCCTTACACATTTGCTCATACAAACGGTTGAATTCCGCCTCATCTGCGGCAAATACCATATTCCAGGAATATTCCTGAATAACCTTCCGGCACTGCCGCCGGATAGCAGCCATCTCAGAATTTTCCTGGGGAGCCATATAGCCGGTACCCGGAGAAACAAGGATCTTATTGTTTTTCTGCAGATATTCCATGGTTGTTTCTGCCCCCATTTTTTCTCTCCAATCGATTTCCAGAGGGGAAATATTCATGTTCCTTACCGAATCCCATAGAAGATACGCATACGGATACCCTTTTTCATCCAGTTCGCAGGAAGCAACGGTACTGTAATTCAATGCGGATATTCCTTCCGACCAGGTGCCTTTCCCCCATTCCTCCGGAACTTCCACATCCTCGCCCAGCAACGCTTTTTTACCAAAATCCGTTAAATAAGGGCCGTCTTCCCCATATTCCCAGCATAAGCCTTCGGGTCCTGCCATTCCACCCGAGGTCTGCGCTCTGTTATTCCGTATTCCTTCCGGTGAATACAGCCAGTCAACGAATGCCGCCAGTCTTTCCGGATCCTCCGCCTTGGAGCCGATGGACATCACTACCTTCTGATTTCCTACAGGGCTGCAGCCATAGGAATAAATAACCATATCCCCGATATCCGCCATCATAAATCCCTTTCCTTCTTTTGTCCTCTCCTGTGTATTGTATGCAGGCTGGGCTACCCAGGGCCACGTACAAAAAAGCAGCTGGCCTTCTTTATATTTGGTTTCAAAACTTTCAAACGTCTGCGTACTTGATTCCGGATCTACCAGCCCCATTTGGTTTGCGTCAAAGTACCATTTCAATACTCTCACATATAGGGAATCCGGATCTATAATGCTCTGATAATCACTGCTGTCCGCTTTCACAAGCACAAAACCGTATTCATCATAGCCGTAAAAACAGCAGGGCTGTTTCACCGCATTCATCAGATTGGAATCCCAGTCTTTAAAAAAGGAAAATGCATAGGTTTTCTCCCCGTTATCGGCAGCCGGTTCCAATTCCTGCATTTGTTTTAGAACGGGGAGCAGATCCTCCAGTGTATCGATTTGGGGATATCCCAGTTCTTTATACAGATCCCAGCGGATATAGGGTCCATATACGGGATCCGGGTTTTCCATGGGGACCAGCGGGGAATTCATGGACAATTCGGAAGGAATGGCATAAATACCCGGCTGGCTGACATTATTGTTCAGATTATATATGGCATCTTTAAAGCGCATAATCTGCCTGTTTTTCAAATAAGGTTCCATATCAATTATCAGCCCGGCTGTAACCATATCCTGCAATATGCCGTTTTCCGCCGAACATATTACCAGATCTCCCAGATTGCCTGCCGCAGAACGGATCTCGAACAGGGTATCCCCTCCGCCGGAAACATTGGGCGCAATGATATTGAGTTCCATATTGAATTTATCCTTCACAATTTCAGCAAACCAGCCTGATTGTATACCCTGGAAATTGGCAAGAGAATCAAACACATCCACCACGATGAATTCCTCATACAGATTTGCTTCTTTCTCTTTTGCGCATCCCGTTACCGCAAAAACCAGAGTACACAAAGCCAAAACAGACAGTGTTTTCTTAATTCTTTTTTTCATATCATTGTCTCCTTAAATCCGGGTTTATCACACAGCACGCAGAGTCGTACATACATTGACAATCTTTCAATGCTCTTTTATACTTAAAATACAGGTTATTTTTATATTTCCAACATAGAAAGGCAGCCAAAACTATAAAGCGGGGTAGTAAATTGGAAACCGTACTGATTGCAGACGATGAAATAAATATCCGTGAAGGTCTGAAAAATATTATTGACTGGAACGAACTTGGCTTTGAGGTATGCGCGGAAGCCGCCAATGGAGAGGAAGCGCTCTGCCTGATCCTGGATAAAAAGCCGAGTCTGGTTCTCCTGGACATACGAATGCCCAAAATATATGGGACTGATTTAATACGAATGGCCCGGGAAAGGGGCTTCCAGGGCAGATTTATCATTTTGAGCGGTTATTCCGATTTTACATATGCCCAGACAGCCATACAGTACGGCGTTGATTTCTATATCACCAAGCCCATTGATGAGGATGAGCTTCAGCTAGCTATCTGTAAAATAAAGAAAGAACTGGATGAAGAACATGCCGTTTCCGAAAATATGGAATTGCTGAAAACAAAAGCCAAGGATGTCATCCTTCACGAGATCGTTACCGGAAACTGTCAGACTCTCGAAGAAGGCCTTTTATCCCCGCGGGAAATCGAGGAGATGAATCTGTATGCAGAGTGCTACCAGGTAGTGATTTATGAAAAATTCAGTGAAAATCCGAAGGATGCCAGCTACAGCTTCGCAGATCTTCTCAAAATAACAAATAAGGGAAACCATACCTTTGAACACTTTAATGAGGACAGCAATGAAGTCATTCTCCTGAAAGGCAGCTTTGCGCTGAACAAATTTAACGGTTTTCTGGAACGCTATGAAAAAAATCCCCCGCAGAAAGGCAGTCCTCTGGATTCCCTTTTTCTTGCCTATGGCCGTCCGGTTTCCAATCTGGATGAGATTTATCTGTCCTATGAGGAGGCTTCCACACTCCGGAAAAGACGTTTTTTCTGCATGCAGGGGCAGCATACCCTGGGCTATGGGGAGCTCCCCAAATTTCATGAGATTTCTCTGGAAATCAATAATGATACGCTTGAGGAATACAGCAATCTCCTGACCGATTATCTGCTTGCTTTCCAGCGCAATAAGGTAGCGGAAACCTTATTCAGCCTGGAAGAATTTCTGTATAATGTAAAAAATGATATTTCTTCCGTAAAGCTGTTCCTGAAGGATTTATTCCTGCGTATAAAGGAAAAGGTAAACCATACGTTCCATTCGGCGGAAATTCCTTTTCCCACAAACTCGGAGATTATCCGCCGCATCGATCAAAGCCGTTATCTGTATGAAATCATTCTCTTCATTTCCGCTCAGACAGAAATGATTATGAATGCCACCGGACGTCCGTCCAGAGACACCATACTGGATGATATCATTTATTACATTGACAACAACTTCCGGAATAATATCAAGCTGGAGGGGATCGCCCCCCTCTTCGGCTACAGCAGTACCTATCTGGGAAAAATCTTTAATAAGACCTTTGGAGAAAGCTTCAACTGTTATGTGGATCACAGAAAGATTGAATATTCAAAGGAGCTATTAAAGGAAAACCGCCTGAAGGTATATGAAATAGCCGAACAGGTAGGCTATAATAATGTGGACTACTTTCATAAAAAATTTAAAAAGTATACGGGAATGAGCCCTGCGGAATACCGCAAAAGCATTTTTACACCTCGCGATAATTCGTCTGAAAATTATTGATACACGGTCTTATCGAAAGAAAAACCGGCACAATTTTATCTTCCCTTCGGTTTCTATTTTCAATGTGCAGGGTTCTTCCGGCACTTGGAAACCTGAGGGGAAAGACATGCTGATATCTTCAAAGGCTCTTCCTTCCCTGATTTGTATTGTCAGGCTTTTCGTTTCCATTCCCTGCGCACAGAAGGATATTCTCATACTTCCTTCTTCCAGTGCATAAATGTTCAATATCATTCCGCAGGGATTTCTGTCAAACAGTAAATCATGGTATAAGAGCTTTCCTGTTGCCTTCTGTCCGGAAGTATGCTCGGGCATGTCAGGATTGTCTCCTGCCTTTCCGGGAATTACACAGGTGAAGCCGTCCGTCCCTTTATGTATAAAGCAATTGTCATAATCGTCATATCTGTCCGCTGCCGTCACTTCCCATGGACTTCTCACACCGGTCTTTTCTCCCTCCAGACAGATAACCGCCTTCTGACGTATATCCCGGGATGATGCCCCTGCCAGGAAAGTGTACTCTCCATCCTCCAGCAGCATGCTTTCAGAAATTACATCATAAATTCTCAGTTCCTCACAATTTACAATGAATTCCACCTCTTTGGTCTCACCGGGATTCAGATTCACCCTCGTGAACCCTTTCAGACGACTTATTGGCTGTCTGACACGGGAAGCTTCCTTACGGACATAAAGCTGAACCACTTCATCCGCCGGATATTTTCCGATATTGGCAACAGTAAGGCGCGCGATCACCTTATCCGCCTTTTTTTCCAGATTCAGCTTTCCATAGGTGAATTCGGAATAGGATAATCCATAACCAAAAGGATACAATACCTCTCTGTCAAAGTACTGATAGGTTCTCTTTCCCTTTATGATATCATAATCATTCATATCCGGCAGATCTTCGTCGGAGATATACCAGGTCATATTAAGCCGGCCCGCAGGGGAAACTTTTCCGCTCAATATACTGGCAACACCGGTTCCCAGTTCCTGACTGCCGGAAGCACTCCATATAATACCCGGCATTTCTTCCTGAAGGCGGTTTATGGAATAGGGATAATTCGACAACAGAACGACTATTGTTTCGGGATTTGCTTTTCTTACAGCATCCGCCAGATTTTGCTGGAATGGAGGAAGGGCAAGTGTACTCCGGTCGATCTCTTCCTTGCTGTTTATCACCGGATTACAGCCCAATACCAGTACAGCACGCTGTGCATTTTCGGCAGCATGTACCGCTTCCTTGATTCCGTCGGTTTCCACTTCTATGGTAAATACGGCCGGTTCCCCTTCTTTTGTACCGCATACAAGGAATCCGCTGCCATCTGCAGTCACTGTCATTCCATTCCAGCTGTCAAGATAATATGCCTCCCGGGGCATATCCTTTTCCTTCCCAACCGGCCTGAAATTCCAGGATTCCCTGATGAACCAGGAGAAGGCTTCCTCCCTGCCGGCCTTCATATGGGGATCTTCTTCTTCCAGAGTGACAAATTTTCCATTGCTGCAGGCAACCAGTGTTGTACTGCCGCAGCCCCAGTCCGTAAAGGTAAAACTTTCCGCCTTATCCTTTTCCGTCAGATAAAGATGACCGGATTCATCCATACCCACATACTTTCCGCCGCTGCACAAATAAATCCGTGACAGGCCGCTGACGGAGGCAATGCTCGTATTCGGATAAGCCTTTTTTATCCCGTCAAGCACAGTCACTGTATAGGGAGGGATTCCGCAGTACCAGTCTTTGTACCATACGTCCGCAAGAGGACCTATAATCGCCAGGGATTCGGTTTTTTCGGGAAGGAACGGAAGGATATTTTTCTCATTTTTTAAAAGAACCACGGATTCTTCCGCCATTTTCACACAAATATCCCTGTGTTCCTGATTATTGACATACTCCTCTCCCATTCCCGTATAAGGGCATTCTTCGTCCCCGTCAAAGAATCCGAGTCGGATACGAGTACGGAAGGAATTACGTATGGACCGGTCGATGTCTTCCTCTGTTATCATCCCTTTTTCCAGGGCTTTGCGTGCGGCCTCCATAACCACTGATTTATCATCCGTAAAACAGTCCACTCCGGCCTTCAGGCCATATGCCACTGTCTCCTCATGGGTTTTAAAGTATTTATGGTCATAAACAGTCTGCTGCATGTCCCCGCCGTCGCAGACAACATGACCGGGCAGCCCCCAGGCCTCTTTTAATATGGTACGGACCTCCTCATTCACAATCGCAGGAATTCCGTTAATTTCATTGTAGGAGGTCATTACCGCTTCCGCTCCCCCTTCCACTATGGCTTTCCGGAAGGGCTCCAGGTAATATTCATATTTATTTCTGCGATCCAATGAAGAAGAGATGGAAATCCTGTCCTTTTCTACATTATTTGCATAAAAATGCTTCAGGGTTGCCCCGCACCTGATATAGAAGGGATCGTCTCCTTTCATTCCCTGTATATAGGAAGAAGCCATCTCACCTGTCAGGTACGGATCTTCTCCATAGGCTTCTTCGGTTCTTCCCCATCTGGGATCCCGCTCCATATCAACGGTTGGGGCCCATCTGCAAAGCCCTCCCGAACCATTGCGGGTAAATAAGGCTCTGGCCTCTTCTCCCACGCAGCGTCCGCATTCCCTGATAAGATCTCTGTCGAAGCTGGCACTCATTCCGATGGGCTGCGTAAAGGATGTTGTGGGTTCCGGTTCTCCTTTATTAAAAGCCTGATCATGTCTGGCTTCTATTCCATGGGCTGCCTCTCCTCCCATATAGGAGGCCCTGATTCCCAGTCTGCTTATATCCGGGCAGCCGGTGGTCAGGCAGGCAATTTTTTCTTCTGTCGTCATTTCTCCAATCAGATAATCGAGCCGTTCCTCTACAGGAAGCCGATTATTCCATAAAGGACTTTTTAAGTAGTTTTCCATGTTCTTAATAGCTTCTCCTTTCCACGGTGGTTCCTTTCAAAGCCTGAAAAGGGATTGCCGCATCGGACAATCCCTTGATTAAGTTTTTGAGTCCAGCTTCAGAACCTGTTATTTTACAGCATCTTCTGCCGCTGCCTTCAGTTTCACTTCATTTTCCTGGAATTCGATGCACTTATCATAGCCATATTCATTTGCTTTGGCAATCATTTCATCCACTATTTTATCAAATTCTTCATCGGAGGTAGCATAAATCGCTTTCCAGGAATTTGTTTTGATACAGTCTGCAACCTGATTCCAGAGTACAAGAAGCTCATCGGATTTGGTCCCTGCGGAATAGGTGGTTCCGGGGGCAAGCTTGTAGGGTCTCTGTCCCATGTATTCATCAGGTGTTCTGGCTTTGGTATATTCTCTCCAGTCAGCCTCGATTTCCGAGTTGGGTTCACTGATGAAGCTGTCCCATTTCTTGTAATTATAGGTATCTCCGTTGGAATCCAGATTTAACGTATCAAGAGCCCAGGTCTCATTATTCATCTTGAAGTCTCCGTCTTCAAAGGTTCCTGAATATCCATCTGTCATTTCTGTCTTCATATCAAGCTTTGCAGCTCTTCCTAAATCCGTGAAACAGGTTTTTCCGTTTTCATCATAATACCAGCATACATCCTTGGGGCCATATTCCGATGTCATACGGCCTTCCGGTGTGGAAAGCCAGTTCAGGATCGCCATGCAAAGTTCCGGATATTCGGTTTTTGCGCCAATAGACCAGATTCTGTTGCCGCCGTATACATTCAGCCCGTAAGCGATGGGCGTTGCTTCCTCCGGAGGACAGGGATACATTGCTTTTCCTTCTGCCGCATGACTGTCAGAGTTATACATGGCTGCTCCGAGGAAATTAAATACATTCAGGAATGCGGTGCCATTCTGATAGTCTTCCACCATACCGTCATATTTCTGGGTCTGTGAATCCGGATCCAGAAGTCCCCTCTGATAAAGATCATTATAGAATTTCAGACAGGTAAGGTAAGGACCGTCCTTTTCCAGACAGGGATAATATTTCTGTTCCTCGGAGTCATAAAGACCGAAACCAAATTCATCGTATCCATAATATGCGGTAGCTGTGGATTTTACAAACATCACCATATCACCATCCCAGTCATTAAACAGGGATACGCCATAGGTTGTTTTTCCATTGTCATCTTTAGGGCAGATTTCCTTCATCTGCGCCAGGACCTCCACCATGTCATCCAGATTCTTTATTTCCGGATAGCCCAGCTCTTTATAAAGATCCCATCTCACATCCCAGGTATACATGATATCGCCTCTGGCGCTGGGATCCACCGCCACATCAAAACCATATCCATAGGTAGTACCGCCGGAAAGGTTTGCATTTTTTTCCAGGGCATAAGGCATATGTTCTTTAATATACGGACCGTAATCGGTCAGAATATCATCCTCATTCCAGTCGAACAGCATACCCTTCTGAACCGCCTGCTGATATTCATCGGAATCGTTTCCCCAGATAACGATATCTCCCAGGTTGCCGGATTCCATACGGGTTTCATATACCCCGTCCGGGTCGGGAATGATATTCAGTTTTACATTGAATTTTTCCAGCATAACCTGACCGAACCATCCGATTTGTTCTCCGGAATAGTTGGCAAGCTGATCAAATACATCCAGAGTGACTGTTTCCTCAGGAATGATTTCTTCCAGAAGTTCGTCATAGGAATCTCCCTCTTCACCGGCCTGGGTATCCCCTCCGGCTGTTTCTCCATCTGTTTCAGCATTTGCCTGGACAGTGCTGTCTGCCACAGGCTCCGAAGCTGTTTTACTTGAATTTCCGCATGCGGCCAATGACAGGGTCATTATGGCCGCCATAAGCAGTGCAGTGACTTTTTTTGCTTTCATTCTCTTTCTCCTCCTTTTTGATTGTGTTACATAACCGTAAAAACGGATAAACACCAACAATAAATACAGATAAAATTTCCGGTCAGACTCAGCCTTTTACGGCTCCCAGCATGATACCTTTTTCAAAATATCTCTGCATGAACGGATACACCACCAGAATAGGGATGACCGTTACCATGGAAATTGTATATTTAATAACCTTTGCACTGAGCGCTGACTTGAGAACCGTATCACTGATCTGTCCGCCGGATTCCATCAAAGCGCTCAGATTGGAAGCCGTATTCAGATAAATATACAGTCTGTGCTGCAGGGTATACAGATTAGGGGCCGACTGCATCAGTATCAGGGAATCCGTAAATGAATTCCAGTGTCCTACGGCACCGAAAATGGCTATGGTTGCCAGAATAGGTTTACTCAGCGGCCAAATGATCTTACGGAAAATCATCATATTGGTAGCTCCGTCAATCTGCGCGCTTTCTTCCAGTTCGGCCGGAATGGACTCTATGTAGGTCTTTACCAGGATAATATTATAGGGAGCCACAATTCCCGGGATAATATAAGCCCAGAAGGTATTGGTCAATCCCAGCATCTGCATATTCAGGAACCAGGGAATCAGGCCCGCATTGAAATACATGGTGATAATAAGGAAGCGGTACCAGAATTTTCTGCCCCACATCTCCTGCTTTGTTACCAGATAACCCACAAATGCGGAGGCCGCCACCATGAATGCCGTTCCGATAATGGTTCTTCCCAGTGAAACAAGAAAGGCATTGGAAAGATCACTTACATTCAGCAGGGATTTGTAATTATCGAGATGAAGCCCTCTGGGGATAAAATTGATTACCCCTTTCACGACCAAATCATTGTCGCTGATTGTATTTATAAACAGATAATAAAATGGAAAAATACATGCTACGGTAAACAGGGTAAAAACCAAATAGTTTATCATATTGAAAAGGATGTCTCCCGGTCTGGCCCTGTATTTTTTCCTGTGCTTTTTCTCATAAATTTTTTCTGCCTTCAGGTCTGCTTTTTCCTGTGCTGATTTTGCCATGCTTAACCTCCTATACAATACTTTCACCGCGGATCAACTTCGATACACCGTTGGCGGCGAACAGCAGCGTCACGCTTACTATGGATTTAACCATACCGATTACGGTAGACAATGGTATAGCGCCTTTTCCGATACCCAGCTTATAAACATACAGATCAAGAACCATAATAGCGTTCTGGTTGGTTGCATTTTCGAATACCAGATACTGATCCATTCCGTTACTGAGGATATTGGCGATTGACATAAGCAGCAATACACAGAAGGTAGGTATCAGCCCCGGTACCGTTATATGCCACATTCTCTGGAATCTGCCCGCGCCGTCTACTGTTGCGGCTTCATACAGCTGCTGATCGATTCCTGAAATCGCCGCTATATAAATAATGGCACTCCAGCCGATTCCCTTCCAAAGGCCCCAGCCCAGCATCTTGATCCATACATGATCCCCGCTCATCAGCATATTGACACCCTGATCCCAAATTCCCAGATTCACCATAATACTGCTGACAAATCCGTCTGTTGAGAAAATACAGAACGCTATGGCATATACGAGAACCCAGCTTATAAAATTAGGAACTGTTGTTAGAGTCTGTACAAATCTTCGGAATCTTATATTTTTTATTTCCGACAGGAATATGGCAAAGGCCATGGGAAGCCAGCTTGTTGCGATTCCAAGTCCGCTCATGGCAAGCGTATTTTTCAATACACGCACAATATCCCTTACCGTGGCGGGATTTTTAAATAACTCGGTAAACCACTTGAAGCCTACAAAGTTTTCCATGCTTATGGAATCCCCTACCTTATAATCAAAAAATGCATAGCGCCATCCCCATAAGGGCAGATAGGCAAAGACGGCTACCAATGCAAGAAAAGGCATCAGCATAAGAAAAAGCCTGTATTTTGTATGCATTTCAAATCTGGATTTTTTTGAAAGTTTTGGAAATAAAACCAGCTGTATGACTGAAATCAACAGAATGAGCAGCGTTATTATTAATATCAGAAGAAGCCCGGAAGGAAAAACAGGCTGTATCTTATCAGGTTTCGCAGTCTGCGATATCTGTAGATAAGCAATATAAATTCCTCCGATACCTGCCAGTTCTGCAGCGCATCCTATCGTACCGATGATATTTCCTGTTTTCTTGAATTTTAAATTACCAAGTGACATGCATCCGCTTACACAAAAAGCAACGATCCCAAGACACATGGCCATGGATGACACGAATAACAGCTGCATGGAGCTTTCCTCCACCCATCCTTTCCTGAAGGCCCGGCCGAATTCCGCTGTTAAGGATGAATAGGAAATACCTGCTGAAAATAAAGACATATTTTTATTTATCATGCCGCTTATTCTTGCCGGATTCAGATTTGGTATAAACAGAAATACCACAGATAAAAGAATGGCAATCCGAATGGGATAATAAAGCTTATCCGTAATAATTTCCTTTCGTGACTTTGTACTGCTCATTTTATTCCTCCCTTTCCTGAACAAAATTTTCGTATTTTTAGTAAAAAAAATACACCACAGGATTTCTCAATCCTTATGATGTATTAATTATAATTTAGTTAAAATTAGAAAAATACGGTAAAATTCTGCCTAAAAGTACATTCACTTTTTGAATTCTTCCGTTTTAACCTTCATTTGCTGTTACAACCGCTGTCTCTTTCATACGGTTAATAGGGATAAAAAGACTGACACGGGTTCCTTCCTCTATGTTGGAAAAAATTTTAACACCATATTTCTGCCCATAGGTAAGCTTAATCCGCTGATTGATATTATACAGCCCGATACTCTTATTTCTGCTTATATCCTTTTCTTCAATCGTGCTTTGCAGAAATGCAAGCGCTTCTTCCGTCATTCCATTTCCATTATCCGATACTTCAATGCAAAGCAGTTCTTCCTCCTCCAGCTGCTTCCTCACCAATATATGGATTAACCCTCCCTTTTCTTTTTCCTCCAGCCCATGCAGTATGGCATTTTCAACTACGGGCTGAAGCAACAGGGGCAGGATGAGAAGCTTTCCGGGATCAATATCCTCCATTACTTCTATCTCACTGTCAAATTTATCTGTAAAACGGAGCTTCTGAATATCCAGATAGACTTTTATGTGTTCCAGCTCCTTACTCAGCGTCGTAAAGGAGGTACCCGTATTTTCCAAAACATAACGCATGGATTTACCCAGAAGCTTGATTGCCCTGGCTACTTCCCTGTCATTTGCCTTAAAAGCTTTCATACGGATCGTTTCCAGAGTATTATAAAGAAAATGAGGATTAATCTGGCTGGCAAGCATTTTAAATTCCATCACCTGCTGTTCATTCAGAAGTTCCGCTTTATTGATCTGGGCTTCATACATATCCGCATCCTTCTTTTTAATATTCTGAATCATGATTTCCAAATCGGAGAAGGCCTCCGATATTTCATCCTCTCCCTGGATAAAGCTTCGTATATCATAATCCTCATTGCTGGCCTGATGCATGGCCTTTCTTAAGATAAGAACACGGGATGTAAAATACTCCGTAAAATAGTGAATAATAATACCCGGTATCAGAATTGCCACCGCCAGGATCAGGACACAGATTGTCAGGATCCGTTTAATGCTTACATAGCCCTGATCATTCATGGTACATATATAGAGACGGGAATCTGACTGATACAGGTTCAGCGTGGAAACATCCACAAAATAAGTAACACCGTTTATCTTTTTTGTCCCTGTATATTGATAGTAATTTTCATCATAATCAATGGATACCTTTTGTTTAATTCCATATTGACTTCTGTCGGAATTAAAAAACACCTCTCCTTCGTTTACTGATATCATGGCAGCATATTCCTGGCTGTTGATCCTTGTCCTTAAATAATTGTCACTGATCTTGATAACCAGTACCGCATTATATTCCGCATCGGTCAGCGGAATTCTGCGCACCAGGCTCAAATTCCAGTATTCGTTTCCGTATTTATCGGTAGTAGTCATGGAAATCCAGAATACACTGGATTGGCTGATTGCTTTCTGATACCAATCTGACTTCTGTATATCCTCATCGGCTTTATAGAACTGTTTATAATCCGTAAAAGTTGGATTATCAGTATATATCTCTATCCCTTCGATTTCCGCATGATTCTGCGCATTATTGTCAACCACTGTCAGATTGCCGGCCTTTTGGATCAGGTTGGTCCTCTGCTCATAGTCCGTAGATAATATTTCCTTTATGTTTTCATCAAAAATAAGGTTCTCGGAGATATTATAGACCTGAGTGGTTATTTCAAACAGAACATTTTTAACACGGAGATTATCTGATTCCAGGAGATCCCTGTGATAGTTTGCAAGCAGAGTGTAGGTATTCATAAGGAGAAAAATACCGATAATCATGATAGGAAGAAATAAAGCAGCAAAATATATGGTATATAGCTGCTGTCTTATATTTGTCAGCTTTCTAAAATGAAACTTTAACTTTTTCATAATCGTTCCGCCCTGTATTTTTCATCCGTATATAAATAATTTAATATAAAAAAATCCGTACAAAAAGACGTTATTCTTTCTGTACGGATCTACGTTCCCTGGGGGAATCGAACCCTCAACTGCCCCTTAGGAGATGGACCCAGTGCATATATTCCCTATCAACAGGGATAAAGAAAATGCAGTTATATCAAGGCTTTTCTCCATGTTCTCTATAAACCTTGTACAAGCAAAATCAAGCAAAAACAAAGGATTTTAGCCCCCTATTGTTTGCACTCTGTTTGCAAAGGCGCGAAATTTGGCGTTAGCCAAAAGTTCAATTCCCGTCGAGACTTAATTATATTCATGGTATCGTGGACATAGTTTACCATACATAGAGGTTCATTACAAGAGGTATTGAGCCAGTGAAAGTGCCTGTTTTATCTTTCTCAGGAAAGGTAAAGCAGGCACTTTTTTTCATATCTAAACTTAGAAAGAAATGAGGTGAAATCATGAATACACAGATTATTGCCATAGCCAACCAAAAAGGTGGTGTCGGCAAAACAACCACTTGTGCCAATCTTGGAATTGGTCTGGCGCAGTCCGGGAAGAAAGTCCTTCTGATTGACGGAGACCCACAGGGAAGCCTGACCATCAGCTTGGGCAATCCTCAGCCTGATAAGCTGCCCTTTACACTGTCAGACGCTATGGGCCGTATTTTGATGGATGAACCAATTCGTCCCGGCGAGGGTATCCTGCACCACCCTGAGGGCGTAGACCTGATGCCTGCGGACATCCAGCTATCTGGTATGGAGGTATCTCTGGTAAACGCTATGAGCCGAGAAACCATTCTGCGACAATATCTGGACACGCTGAAGGGGCAATACTCCCATATCCTTATTGATTGCCAGCCCTCCCTGGGTATGCTTACGGTCAATGCACTGGCTGCCGCTAATAGGGTTATAATCCCCGTCCAGGCAGAGTATCTTCCAGCTAAAGGTTTGGAGCAGCTTTTGCAAACTATCAATAAGGTTCGCAGACAAATCAATCCCAAGCTGCAAATTGATGGGATTCTGCTGACGATGGTAGACAGCCGAACCAATTTTGCCAAAGAAATCTCCGCTCTTCTGCGCGAAACCTATGGCAGTAAGATCAAGGTGTTTACATCAGAAATTCCTCATTCTGTCAGGGCTAAAGAAATCAGTGCTGAAGGAAAAAGCATTTATGCCCATGATCCTAATGGCAAAGTGGCTGAGGGCTACAAAAATCTGACGAAGGAGGTATTGAAACTTGAAAAGCAGCGCGAAAAAAATAGAGCTGGCCTCAGTAGATGACCTGTTTTCTACAGAAGAAAGTCGGCAAGACGAGCAACTGGAAAAAATTCAGGAAATTCCCCTATCTGAACTGCATCCGTTCAAGGATCACCCCTTCAAGGTCAAGGATGATGATGCAATGATAGAAACCGCAGACAGCATCAAAAAGTATGGTGTGTTGGTTCCTGCGATTGCCAGACCACTGCCTGATGGCGGTTATGAGCTGGTAGCCGGTCACAGACGCCGCAGAGCCAGCGAATTGGCCGGAAAAGAAACCATGCCTGTCATTGTGCGCGACTTGGATGACGATGCTGCCACAATTATTATGGTTGACAGCAATTTGCAGCGAGAAAATCTGCTCCCCAGTGAAAGGGCTTTTGCCTACAAAATGAAGCTGGAAGCCATTAAACATCAAGGAGCAAGAACAGACCTGACTTCTGTTCAAGTTGAACAGAAGTTGAGCGCCAGAGACCAGGTGGCAAAAGAAGCCGGTGAACGAAGCGGTATCCAGGTAATGCGATATGTTCGTTTGACTGAACTGATTCCAGAGCTTTTGGATATGGTGGATGAAAAGAAAATCGCATTTAACCCAGCCTATGAACTCTCTTTTTTGAAACCGGACGAACAGCAAATGCTGGTGGAAACAATGGACTATGAGCAGGCTACCCCTTCTCTCTCTCAGGCTCAGCGAATGAAAAAGTTCAGCCAGGAAGGGAAATTGTCAGAAGATGTGATGCTTGCCATCATGTCAGAGGAAAAAAAGGGTGATCTGGATAAAGTGACCTTGAGCAGCGATACCTTGCGAAAGTATTTCCCCAAAAGCTATACACCGGCCAAAATGCAGGAAACCATTATTAAACTGCTGGAACAATGGCAGAAAAAACGCCAACGAGATCAGGAACGATGAAGGGAGAGCCTATGAAAGATATTGCAGCAAGGGAACTGAAAGGCCACAACATTCTTGCAGTGGAGCGATTTTGGGACAGCACTTTCTGGATGATTGAGTTTACTGTCTTGCGCCCTACTGCTTATGGAGAACCTGGTGACGAAATGAGGCTTTTTCTCACAGAGGACGGGTATCAGTCAGCTCTGCAAAGCCAGCAGCGTCGAGAAATCAAAATTAAGAGATATGCCCATGTTATTGAGGGGCATATCCTCGACTTCAAGCCTAAAAAACACCGTCGTTCATAACCGATACAACGAAAGGAAAGGAATGAATATGTGTACTGTAAGAGAAATCCGAGAAGCTATTCAAGAAGATTGCCGCTCACAGCGTGATATGGAATCCACCGAGATTGACCGTGTTTTTCAAACCTTACCATTTTCTCAGGAAAGGGATCTGTTTGATAAACCACCAATGCCAAAACGCCCCTACCGACGCAAGAAAAAAGATACAGACAGACCCTAACCGCTGCCACAATTCTTTTATGAATTGCGGCTTTTTTCATACCTGAGAAATGAAAGGAGTGAAGTAAATGGCTGTTTTTCGTGTAGAACGCACTGGCGATTACACGGTTATGAGCAATTTTCATCTAAAAGACAAACGACTTTCTTTGAAGGCAAAGGGTCTCTTGTCGCAGATGTTATCTCTGCCTGATGACTGGGATTATACGCTGTCAGGACTCAGCTATATCAATCGAGAAAGCAAAGATGCAATCCGCTCTGCTGTCAATGAGCTTGAAACAGCCGGATACATTCGGCGCAGACAGACAACTGATGCTTCTGGTAAATTCGCAGCCAATGAGTATACCATTTTTGAGCGTCCCATCGAGGGAGAACCGATGTTGGATAAGCCGTTGTCGGAAAACCCGATAACGGTAAACCCGTCAGCGGTAAATCCGTTACCGGAAAATCCAACACAATTAAATACTAAGAAATCAAATACCCAAAAACAAAATACTCATGGATCAAATACCGATTCCATTCCCTTCCGGGAAACAGCGGCGGTAATACCGCCGGAACGGAAAGGAAGGGATGCGATGTCTGTCACAGAGATAGAAAATTATCGGGAATTGATTTTGGAGAATATCGAGTATGATTGTCTGAAGCAGCGTTATCCTCTCTACCTGGATGACCTGAATGAGATCGTAGAGCTGTTGGTAGAAACGGTCTGTGCCAAACGAAAGACCACCCGGATCTCTGGTGCGGACTTTCCTCATGAAATTGTACGCTCCCGCTTTTTGAAGCTGGACAGCTCTCACATCGAGTTTGTCATGGACTGTCTGCAAAAGAACACCACCCAGGTACACAACATCAAGCAGTACCTGCTTGCAGTGCTGTTCAACGCTCCTACCACCATGAATAACCACTACACTTCACTGGTAAATCACGATATGCACGCAGGCGGCTGGTAATCAGCCGCTTTTGTATTACACCAAAGGAGGCACAGCATGAATCAGATTGAAATTTTCAATAGTCCAGAGTTCGGAAGCATTCGCACTTTGGAACAGAATGGCAAAGTATTATTTTGCGGTACAGATGTGGCAACAGCGCTGGGATATACCAATCCACGCAAAGCCGTCCGCGACCATACCAGGGGTGGAACGAAATGTTCCATAGGGGTCCAGACTGGGAAAAAGGCAGATGGAAGCCCCGCGGTACAAATGGTCGAAATGCTCTTTATCCCCGAAGGTGATCTATATCGTCTGATCGCCCATAGTAAACTGCCGTCAGCGGAACGGTTTGAACAATGGGTGTTTGATGAAGTTCTACCTGTCATTCGCAAGCACGGAGCCTATCTCACAAAAGAGAAGTTGTGGGAGATAGCCACTTCTCCGGAAGCTCTGATAAAGCTCTGCTCCGAGCTGCTTGCTGAGCGGGAAGAAAATGCGTCGCTACGAGAGGAAAATGCCCTGCTGGAGAGTAAGGCAGCCTTTTATGATTTGTTCATCGACCTCAATCACAGTACCAACCTCCGCACCACCGCCAAAGAGTTGCTTGTCCCGGAGCGTCGGTTTGTCCGTTTCCTTCTGGAAAAGCGTTTTGTGTACCGCACCGCATCCGGTAATGTACTGCCCTATGCAAAGCCAGCCAATGAAGGACTGTTTTGTGTCAAAGACTACTGCAATCACGGGCATATCGGCTCCTATACGCTGATAACCCCGCAAGGCAAACTCTACTTTGCTCAGCTGAGAGACATGATTTTGATGGTTGTATGAGAGTGGGAAAGGAAGTGAGTTTTATGCCAGAAGGCAAAACAATCGGTCAGCTGATGGAAGAAATGCGCCAGAAAGCTGGAGCGCAGAACTATCACGGCCATGACTACATGGATCTCCAGCGATTTGCTGAGAACACCCGGCACATGATTATTTTTGATGTGCTGACGCATGACTCCCCGGTGGGCTGGAAAGGTGAACGAACCCGCCTGTTTTTGTCAGATAAGGGCTATGAAAAAGCTCTGGACAGTCAGGCAAAGGGACAGATCAAGATTCTCAGTCATGCAAAGGTCAGAAATGGAGATTTGCTCTATGACCGTTCTGAGCAAATTCGTTGAGGGCGGTTCGATGAAGAAATACCTTCTCCGGCGGCTGGTGGTCCCGCCTTAGAAATAAATGCACCACCCCTGCACATTTTGTGGAAAGACCTGCTAACAAAAGTCAAGTAGAAATTTCAGGTTTTGGGAGCAGCGAAAAAGGCAACACAAAATCAAGCCGCTGAGCAACTCAAAATCGAAACGGCGGCCAGCCAGATGGTATAGCGCAGGGAAATCAGTCGTGTTCCAGGGAATCCAAATAGGCTTTCACAGAAGCGTAGTAGATACGCAAGAACTTGTTGGCGGATGCCATCATGTAGACACGGTATGGCTTGCCCTCAGAGCGTTTCTTGTTCATGAACTGGTAGACCGGCTCATCCATTGGGGCACATTGCAGGAGGACGCCCATCACCAGGAAAAGTGTCCTGCGCAGTGAGGCAGATCCCCTCTTGGAAATGCTGCGGCTGCGGACATCTATTTGGCCAGATTGGTAGGGCGGGGCGTCAATGCCTGCAAAGGCCACCAGCGCTTTCTTGGAATGAAAACGGCGCACATCGCCAATTTCAGCTATGAGTTGGGGGCCGAGTGTAGGGCCAACACCAAACATTTCCATCACTACAGGATACTCCGGCAGAGAAGCTGCCAGAGACTGCATCTCCTGCTTGAGAGCAGCTAATGCGGCGGAAGTTGTCTGGAGTTGGGAAATGGCCTGTTCTACCAAAAGTTTTGCCGTATTTGTTTTCGGCATGACACCGAAGCGTCCACAGGCAGAGGCATAAATATCCAACGCCTTATCTTGGCTGAAATTGTAGCCGTGCTTTCTGCACCACTTCTGGTACTTGGCGGTAAAGGCTTTCTTAGACAGACCACAGACACACTCGCAATGCCAAAAAGTGGCGACAAAGTCCACCCACTTCTCACTGCCATCGGCGCGGGGCGGACTGGTAAACAGGCGGTTTGCGTCTGGGAAAGCGGTGTCCAGCAGGGAGATCAGGTTGTTTTTCAGCATGGTCTGTACTTTGGAATACTGCTGGTACTGCCGGTAGCAGGTCTTCAGCATGAGCCGGGTGTCCTCTTCCGGAACATATCTCGGAAGTGTGAGCCAGTGGTCAAGGCCGTAGTTGGCCAGCTTCACGGCATCCTTCTTGTCGGTCTTGCCCCGTCTTAAACTGTTGTTCCCGTAGTCGTGCACCAGCATTGCATTGACTACGGAGACATAAAACCCCGCGCCGTGGAGCAGCCAGGCCACCGGCGCATGGTAATTGCCCGTGGATTCCATCACCACGCGGGTCTCACCGTCCAGGTTTTTGAGCAGCCTTGCCAGCTCGCTCAGTTCGCTGGCGGTGTGGCGCACTTCAAAGGGTGAAACCACTACCTCTCCGAAGGGCCGCATGACTGCAATCATGCTCTTACCTTTGGAAACATCGATGCCAACGCAGTTCATTCACATTCCTCCAACACAAAGAATCTGCAACCGGAAATCCATCTTTTCTCGCTGCCGATTCAATCTATTGGGTGACACGAACTCTCCGGCATCCGGTGGCTCAACCTGCTCAAATCGAACGCTGCAACAAGAGGATGGCTAACAGTCTTTCCAACGGACATAAAAGCCCAAGGAGGCAAGGGTCAGCCAGTTGCTCCTCTTATTGTAGCTTAGGCACGAGATGGAAAGAAAGCCGGACTGGCTGCCCGGCTTTCCTGTCCAAATTTATTGTAATAGGAGGCGATGACCTATGCAGGAAGAAGTGGAAAACAGAACTTTGACGCTGGTTGTCAGTGGAACAAAGTTTACAGGCAGAATGTTTAAGGCTGCCATAAGCAAGTACATGGCACATCGCAAGGAAAAGAAGCTGCAAAAGCAGAGAAGCCGTGATGCGCCGGTTATTCCGCACGGAAAACAGACTGTGAAGCAGCTTGTCGGGCAGAATCAGGGAATATCCAATATTGAGATCACAGACCCCTCTATCAAGGAGTTTGAGAAAATCGCCCGGAAATATGGTGTGGATTATGCGGTGAAAAAGGATCGCAGCAGTTCTCCGCCAAAGTACCTGATTTTCTTCAAGGGTCGCGATGCGGATGCGCTGACAGCAGCCTTTACAGAGTACACCAATAAAAAGGTCAAAAAGGCAACGAAAACAGATCGCCCGTCCGTACTGGAAAAACTTAACCAGTTCAAAGAGATGGTTAAAAATGCTGTGGTGGATCGCACCAAGCGGAAGGAGCTGGAACGATGAAAAAGACATTGGACATCAAAAAGCTCGTTTTGCTGAATATGCCGTATATCCTGCTGGGGCTGTTTGCTACCAATTTTGGAGAGGCATGGCGAATGGCACAAGGGGCGGATGCTTCAGAAAAGTTTCTTTCGCTGGTTGCGGTTCTGCCTGGGGCGTTGCAAAGTTTCTGGCCAAGCCTGCATCCATTGGACTTGTTGGTAGGGCTGTGCTGCGGTGTTGGTCTGAGGCTGGCGGTGTATCTTAAAAGCAAGAACGCCAAGAAATATCGACATGGTTTGGAATATGGTTCGGCCCGGTGGGGAACCCGTGAGGATATTGCACCTTACGTTGATCCTGTATTTCAGAACAATGTGATTCTGACGAAAACGGAGAGCCTGACAATGAACAGCCGCCCCAAGGACCCAAAGACCGCCAGAAACAAAAATGTGCTGGTGATCGGCGGCTCCGGTTCCGGTAAGACCCGCTTCTGGCTGAAACCCAGTGCGCCCGTAAGGGCGGTATAAATCCTACCTTGAGCAAGTAGTAGGTAAAAGTATCAAGCGGCATTGTGCCGCAACCTATCATTCCCCGTCTTACCCCAAAAGGGAAACTGGAGGGCGACCA
>ENA-OQLI01000162-OQLI01000162.1-human-gut-metagenome-genome-assembly--contig:-NODE-162-length-100683-cov-14.708759_pt1 | contig 100683 bp, 88 predicted proteins | sample MGYA00242805_ERZ504812 | MGnify/ENA primary metagenome ERZ504812 (study PRJEB26092, sample SAMD00036430) | human gut metagenome | host: Homo sapiens | study: EMG produced TPA metagenomics assembly... | reverse complement strand
AAGGAGGCAGCATTATGATTGGTAAAAAAATCCGGGCATTCCGGGAATTTAGAGGATACAGTCAGATACAATTAGCCGAGCTGTCCGGCATTAACGTAGGAACGATCAGAAAATATGAACTGGGAATCCGGAATCCAAAACCGGATCAGTTAGAAAAGATAGCAACTGCACTGGGATTAAATGTCAGTGTTTTTCTTGATTTCAATATTGGGACTGTTGGAGATGTACTCTCCATCCTGTTTGCAATCGATGACTCTGTAAATCTTTCTCTTTCGGAGACTTCAGATCAGAAGATTGCAATGACATTTGATAATCCTACAATGCAGGATTTCTTTAAGAAGTGGTGTCAGTTTAAAAATGTCTACGAAAAGGAAAAAGCTGAAATATTAGCTATTGAAGATGAAGATAAGAGGCAGGAAGAATTGGATAAGCTAAACGCTACCCAGAAAGAATGGAAATTGCGTGCTATGGGAACCACGATAGGCTGCCATACTGTAATCAAAAAGGGAACCGAAGGAAACGAGATTAAAACATATGATCTGACTTAAGGAGGTATTAAATCATTATGGAGAATTCACCTGAATATTTATATCATTATACTAATATTGAAACTCTTGCCCTTATTTTAGCCAATTACACATTTAGATTAACCTCCTTGGATCAAATGGATGATTTGCAAGAAAAAGAAGCTTTTGATTTAAAAAATGCTGGTCAATTTTGTTATGTAAGTTCATGGACAGATGATGAAACTGAAAATATTCCTATGTGGAAAATGTATAGTTCGCTTAACGCCGGTGTACGAATAAAACTGAAGGCTAATCCTTTTAAAGAATTTGAAAATACCCCTTCATCCATATCGGAGGTTACACATCAAACAGTAACCGATAATTCAAATGGATCATATTTGAAATCCATAATTCCTATTGCAGATATGTTAAAAAATGGATTTATGGCTCCTGGCGCATTGGGTAATAATATTTTACATAAAGTCGAATATACTTCTGATTCGTCCAAGCTATATCCCAAGTTATTAAATCAGGATGGTGATAAATTTAGTATTGCTCTAGGTAATTTGGGCAAGCATAAGAATATTCATTGGGAATTCCAGCATGAATGGCGCTACATTTTATTACTCATGCCTCTAAACCTTAATCAGGCAGTTGATAAATCTGTCAAAGAATTTCAAGCGACTAGTACTAAAATTTTATTTGGGCAGGCAAAACAAGCTTTTCCCTTCTATGATCTAACTCTAGACGAACATGCTTACGCACAAATGGAAATTACCTTAAGTCCTAAAATTAGTGCCGGAAATCGCTTAATTGTAAATTCTCTTATAGAGAAATATAATCCATCTGCAGTACTTCATGAAAGCTCCTTGCTTGGATTAATTTAAGATTTTGTTATCATTCTGTTATCACAAACGGTTGTCAGGACACTCTCCCGGCAACCGTTTTTCTATACTATTTGTTATTTTTTTCTGCTCTTTTTATATATTTCCAGGCAACAGAAAAACCCGTAGAACCGAAGTTCTACGGGCATCTTACGTTTGGACACAACGTTATCTTGCGATAACAAATCTATATTCAGATTGTATTACTCGATGATTGTAGCAACACGTCCTGATCCTACAGTACGTCCACCTTCACGGATAGCGAAAGTAAGACCCTGAGCCATAGCGATTGGGTGGATCAGTTCGATTGTCATTTCGATGTTATCTCCAGGCATGCACATTTCTGTTCCTTCTGGAAGGTTGCAAACACCTGTTACGTCTGTTGTTCTGAAGTAGAACTGTGGACGATAGTTGTTGAAGAATGGAGTATGACGTCCACCTTCATCTTTTGTCAGAACGTAAACCTGAGCTGTGAATTTTGTATGGCATGTAAGTGTTCCTGGTTTAGCAAGAACCTGTCCACGCTCGATTTCGTTTCTCTGAACACCACGAAGAAGAGCACCGATGTTATCACCAGCCTGAGCTTCGTCAAGAAGTTTACGGAACATTTCGATTCCTGTAACAACAACTTTACGTGTTTCTTCTTTGATACCAACGATTTCAACTTCTTCAGATACATGAAGAACACCAGCTTCTACTCTACCAGTAGCAACTGTTCCACGTCCTGTGATAGAGAATACATCCTCTACAGGCATAACGAACGGTTTGTCTGTGTCACGCTGTGGGTCCGGAATGTACTCATCAACTGCGTTCATGAGTTCCATGATCTTGTCTCCCCATGGGCCAGCCGGATCTTCAAGAGCTTTAAGAGCAGATCCCTGGATAACCGGAATGTCATCTCCTGGGAAGTCATACTCGGAAAGAAGTTCACGAATTTCCATCTCAACCAGTTCAAGAAGTTCGTCATCATCTACCATATCACATTTGTTCATGAATACAACGATGTACGGAACACCAACCTGACGAGCAAGAAGAACGTGCTCTTTTGTCTGAGCCATAACACCATCTGTAGCAGCAACTACGAGGATAGCACCATCCATCTGAGCTGCACCTGTGATCATGTTCTTAACGTAGTCAGCATGTCCTGGGCAGTCAACGTGTGCATAATGTCTATGCTCTGTCTGATACTCAACATGTGCTGTAGAAATTGTGATACCACGCTCTCTTTCTTCTGGAGCTTTATCGATATCTTCGAAGTTTTCAACTGTGTTTCCTGGAACTCTTTCAGCCAGAACTTTTGTGATAGCTGCTGTTAAAGTTGTTTTACCATGGTCAACGTGTCCGATGGTACCAATGTTACAATGCGGTTTTGTTCTCTCAAACTTAGCCTTTGCCATTTTAAAATGTCCTCCTTAAAAACTATGCTCTTTCTTTCAGAGCGTTTTTATCAGTTTTTGACTTGCTATCCTTGATTATATTGCAAATCAAGGATATTTGCAAGCTTTTTTATATCATCAGTCTTTCTTAGAAAGAATCTTTTCCTGAACGGACTTCGGAACCTGTTCGTATTTCTCGAAGAACATGGAGTAGTTACCACGTCCCTGAGTTCTGGAACGAAGGTCTGTTGCATATCCGAACATTTCAGAAAGCGGAACGAATCCACGGATCATCTTACCTCCGCCGATATCATCCATACCTTCGATACGACCACGACGGGAGTTGATATCACCGATAACATCACCCATGTAATCTTCCGGAGTAGTAACTTCGACTCTCATGATAGGCTCAAGAAGAATCGGAGCTGCTTTCTGCATAGCATCCTTGAATGCAAGAGAACCTGCAATGTGGAATGCCATTTCAGAGGAATCGACTTCATGATAGGAACCGTCATATACGTTTGCATGAACGCCTACTACCGGGAATCCACCCAGGATACCAGCTTTCATAGCTTCTTCGATACCTTCGCCAACAGCCGGGATGTATTCCTTCGGAATAGCACCACCAACAACAGTGGATTCGAACTTGTACAGTTCTTCACCGTTGGCATCCATAGGCTCGAATTTAACTTTACAGTGACCATACTGTCCACGACCACCAGACTGTTTAGCATATTTGCTGTCGATGTCTACGGCCTTAGTAATAGTCTCTTTGTATGCAACCTGAGGAGCACCTACGTTAGCCTCTACTTTGAATTCACGAAGCAGACGGTCAACGATGATTTCCAGATGCAGCTCACCCATACCAGCGATGATTGTCTGACCTGTTTCCTGATTTGTATGTGCACGGAATGTCGGGTCTTCTTCTGCCAGTTTTGCAAGAGCTTCACCAAGTTTACCCTGGCCGGCTTTTGTCTTAGGCTCGATTGCAAGTTCGATAACCGGTTCCGGGAATTCCATGGATTCAAGGATTACCGGATGCTGGTCATCACAGATTGTATCACCAGTTGTGGTGAATTTGAAACCGATTGCTGCTGCGATATCTCCTGAATATACTTTATCCAGTTCCATACGTTTGTTAGCATGCATCTGAAGGATACGTCCAACACGTTCTTTCTTGTCCTTAGTAGCGTTAAGTACATAAGAACCAGAGTTCATGGTACCGGAGTATACACGGAAGTATGCCAGTTTACCAACAAATGGGTCTGTCATAATCTTAAATGCCAGAGCAGAGAATGGTTCTTCATCAGAAGAATGTCTCACGATCGGGTTGCCATCCAGGTCAACACCCTCGATTGGAGGAATGTCTGTTGGAGCAGGCATGTATTCAATGATTGCATCCAGAAGTTTCTGAACACCCTTGTTTCTGTATGCAGTACCGCAGCATACCGGTACAGCTGTACATTCACAAGTAGCTTTACGAAGAACTGCTTTTAATTTTTCATTAGACGGTTCTTCACCTTCCAGATATTCCATCATTAAATCGTCATCCAGTTCGCAGATTTTCTCTACGAGTTCTGTATGATAAAGTTCTGCTTCTTCCTTCATATCTTCCGGAATATCTGTGATGGAAATGTCTTCACCTTTCTCATCATTGTAGATATAAGCCTGCATTTCGAAAAGGTCAATGATACCTTTGAATTCATCTTCTTTTCCGATTGGAAGCTGTAAGCAGATAGCGTTTTTACCAAGACGAGTCTTGATCTGATCTACAGCATTGTAGAAGTTTGCACCGAGGATATCCATCTTGTTGATGAATGCCATACGCGGTACATTGTAAGTGTCAGCCTGACGCCATACGTTTTCTGACTGAGGTTCTACACCACCCTTTGCACAGAAGACGCCGACAGCGCCGTCAAGTACACGGAGTGAACGCTCAACCTCTACGGTGAAGTCTACGTGTCCTGGAGTATCAATGATGTTGATACGATGTTCCAGAGCACCTGGTTTCTTCTTGCAGTGATCCTGCAGAGTCCAGTGACATGTTGTAGCAGCGGAAGTAATTGTGATACCTCTCTCCTGCTCCTGCTCCATCCAGTCCATTGTTGCGGTACCTTCATGAGTATCACCGATTTTGTAGTTGACACCTGTATAATAAAGGATACGTTCTGTAAGAGTTGTCTTACCTGCATCGATATGAGCCATGATACCAATGTTTCTGGTACGCTCAAGCGGGTATTCTCTACCTTCTTTTCCAGCCAATTGGATTTTCCTCCTTGATTAGAAACGATAGTGAGCAAATGCTTTATTTGCTTCAGCCATCTTGTGCATATCTTCTTTCTTCTTAACAGATGCGCCTGTGTTGTTCATTGCATCCAGAAGCTCGTTTGCAAGTCTCTCCTCCATAGTCTTCTCGCCTCTTTTACGAGAATATGTGGTGAGCCAGCGAAGAGCCAGTGCCTGACGTCTGTCTGCTCTTACCTCGATCGGAACCTGGTAAGTAGCACCACCGATACGTCTTGCTTTTACCTCGAGAAGTGGCATGATGTTGTTCATAGCCTCTTCAAAAACTTCGATAGCTGGTTTGCCAGCTTTTTCTTCAATTCTAGCGAAAGCGCCGTATACAATCTTCTGAGCGACACCTTTCTTACCATCTAACATGATGTTGTTGATAAGTTTGGTAACCACTTTATTGTTGTACATCGGGTCTGCCAGAACGTCTCTTTTCTGAGTATGTCCTTTACGTGGCACGTTACTTCCCTCCTTAATCAAAATGATTAAATCATCGGTACTCACTATTAAAACTAAGGTGTTCGCACTGGTAAAGTCCTATATTTAACCCGCAACCGACAGGGTATATGGAATACCGTACAATATTTATAGTTATAAGTGAATCTTCGATTGATTACTTTTTTCTACTTTATTTCTTTTTAGGTCTCTTAGCACCATATTTGGAGCGGGCCTGTTTTCTGTTAGCTACACCTGCAGTATCCAGTGTACCTCTGATGATGTGGTATCTGGTACCAGGTAAGTCCTTAACACGTCCACCACGGATAAGAACTACACTATGTTCCTGAAGGTTGTGACCTTCTCCTGGGATATAGCTTGTTACTTCGATTCCATTGGAAAGACGAACTCTGGCAATCTTTCTAAGAGCTGAGTTAGGTTTTTTAGGTGTTGCAGTTTTAACTGCTGTACAAACTCCACGTTTCTGTGGTGCAGACTGTTCAACAGCTTTCTTTCTTAAAGAGTTGAATGTTCTCTGCAGAGCCGGTGCTGTAGATTTCTTTACAGCTGTCTGACGTCCTTTTCTTACTAACTGGTTGAATGTTGGCATTCCATTTCACCTCCCGATTATTTTCTCCATGGTTAGTCATGGGGTAGCGCGGTTGCTATTGTCAAATGAATATTGCGCACAAAAAAACAGCGTTCCTGTTGCACGCTTGCTCATTATATCCCGTAAAAATGCAGCTGTCAAGGCATTTTACAGGATTTTTTCGTTATTTTACGAAATCCTTATTATTGCATTTTAAGACATCTCTGCTTATAATAAAAAAAAGTAATTTTCACTTTATTTGGTTACATCTATAATATAGGAAAGGATTTTTTATGAAAAACAAAATCACCCCATCTGTTATCCTGCTCATCATTACCGTGATCTTCTTTATTGCCGGTATCTTTTTCATGGGAATCCAGGCCAGACAACAAATTTCGGATACTGAGCAAAGCCTTGATGCTTTCATTTCCCAGGTAAAAGACAAACAGCAGGCGTTAAACGACGCACAAACTTCTTTTTCATCCGCTGTCAAAGAAAAAAAAGATCTTCTGAATTATCGCCAGCAAAAAGCTTCCGGTCGGCAGACTGCTGTGCAGGAGCATCGCGATACTCAGGAGTCATCCGAAGCTGTCACTTCCGTTTTCAGTCAGGACCACAGCTGATTCCAGAGATATTTTATAAGATATTTACTATAGAAAGAACTCTTACATACAGAAAGGATTTATATAATGAAAAATAGCAAGCACCAAAAGCCATTTCTTCTTTATACGATCATCATCATCATCCTCGCGCTTGTCATTCTCGCACTTGGCGGGCTGACACTCTACTCTTTTCAGGATCTTGCTTCTCTCCGTTCAAAAGTCACTGATCTCCAGAATACAGTACAGGAAATTTCTGATACATCAGCAGAACTGATCAGTCAGGCAAAGGAACTAGGTAGTCTGAACGATCAACTGGAATCCTCAAATGATTCTGAAACAGATTCCTCCGTTGATTCTTCACAGGATGTACAGGAAGAAGGGACTATTTCTCCTTCCCATTCTTCTGAGTCTTCCACTGACGAAAGTTTGAACAGTCTTCTCGCTCAGATTAAACCGCTCCTTCCTCAGAACAATGGCACCTGGTCCGTATATGTATGCAACCTTATGAAAAATACAGAAGGTGTGATTGACGATCAGCCCATGCAGGCTGCCAGTCTGATCAAACTTTTTATTATGGGTACTGTTTACGAAAATTATGAATCTCTCTCCGAAACTTATGGTGCTGATACACTGAACAGTTATTTGAATTCAATGATTACCGTAAGTGATAACGATGCGGCAAATAAACTTGTAAATATGCTTGGTGATGGCGATGATGAAGCCGGTATGCGTGCTGTGAATGCATTTTGTGCTTCTCATGGATACTCCAGCACTTCAATGGGACGTCTCCTTCTCCAGAGTAATGAATACGGTGATAATTACACTTCCGTCAGTGATTGCGGTCATTTTCTGAAGGAAATCTATCAGAGCAATGCCGGCACTGCCGAATCCACTCTTGCGCATACAGATGCAATGTATTCTCTTCTCAAAATGCAGCAGCGCAGAAATAAAATTCCTGCCAACCTTCCAGATGGAGTAAAAGTTGCCAACAAAACCGGAGAGTTGGATGATGTCGAAAATGATGCCGGAATCATTTACAATACCGCCAAAAACATCGATCTGGTTGTCTGCTTTATGTCGCAGGATCTCACCGACAGTAGTGAAGCACAGGCAGTAATCGCACAGGATTCTCGTCTGATCTATGGTTATTACAACGAATGATCATTTTTCACAGCGAAAAACCTGTCATTCCGAATTTTCGGTCTGACAGGTTTTTCTTATTCTTCTTGCTTATCTTCCTCATATGACATTTCCCAGATATCCGCAAAAACAGCAAGCGGACAATCTGTCAAAAGACACATCAGCAAAAAACATTCATATGGATTTACTATGTAGATCTCACTCATTCCGCATTTCTTAAGAATTTCCTGAATCTCCTCAAGAAAATGATGATAACGATTATACGGATCATCATCCTGCATCTCCTGTGAAATGATAAAGAACTCTAATGTAATCAGATCAAAGCGCTCTACTGGAAATTTATGATTCAATATACTGTTGATTCTCTGTCTGCTGAATCGCTTCTGACTGAAATGTTTCGCCAAAATAGATGCCGACATCTTTTTAAGATTTCCCATTTTATTTACAGGAATTCCACTGCAGATAACTTTTTCCACATCTGAATCCGTAATATCTGAAATATTCCACACCTTATTGCGGGATTTTTCCACCTCATCCCCCTGATACATCTTCGCGATGATTTCTTTTGCATGAGTAAGGAGACGGACAAATTCCTGATAGGCCTGGCTTTTCTCGGACATCGGATCATCTGCTCCAACTTTCACATACGCCAGATAACGAAGCAGTTTATCCTCTGTATCAAGACAGATTTTTCCCGAATAAACCTGTGGAGCTTCTGTATAACTCTCATCTGGTTCCAGCTCTTCATAACGTTTCTTAAGTTCTTCTGCCCTATGATAACCAAGCTGCTGCGAATAACAGTACCAGTAGATTACCTCATCCGGATTATGGAAATCAAAATCCTGTTCCCGCAAAACCCTTGTCAGAAAATCAGATACATCTTCTGCACTCATACGCAAACCGAACCCCAGTAAAAAGACCGTCTCTCTTTTAACAGAAGCCTGTGTCAGCCAGTTATTTACCAACGATGTTAGTTTTGTCGAAGTTGGATTCATAGATTTCGGTGTACAAGTCTCATGAAATGATTCGATCACAATATCTCTGTAAATATCCTGTGTAACTTCGTTATAAGGTTCTTCCAATCCTGCACGTTCATAAATATAACGTTTCAGATGATCTCCAAAAGACACGAGTTCCATTTCTTTATATAAATAATGAAAAATAACATCTGCATCCTCATCCTCAAAGCCATCCAGACTGACAACCTGACGAAATCTCTGTGCAGCTTTTCTCGTAAATTCAAAGTCTTTTACAGAATCAAATGCCACTGTCTGCTCAAAATCAAGATCCTGCATTCTGTTTTTCATTATATATCACCCTCATTCTGCCTGTGAAACCAATTTAACACTCGTCTGAACATATTGCGTGGCTGCTCCATGATCTCACATAAAACAACTGTAATATTATCTCTTCCACCCTTTTTCAGAGCTCTGTCTACGAGAATCTCTACGGTTTTTGCCACTGGAATATCCCTGCTGAGTATATCCGCGATTTCTCCGTCTGAAAGCATATCTGTGATTCCATCAGAACAAAGCAGGAAGCGATCCCCTATTTTAATTTCCTGCCTGCTGATCGACGGTTCCAGCTGCAGATTTTCTTCTTCCATCCCAAGATACTGTGTTAATGGTGCCTTTCCAAACAAACTGCGCCCCAGGACGTGGTCTTGTGAAATCTGATAAAATTTCTCACGGTCTGATTTATAGATCCGGCTGTCTCCAAGATTGCAGCTATAAACAGCATCTTCTGCAAAGGCAAGTAATGCTGCCGTTGTTCCCATGCTATTGATCTTATTTGTCCTGCCGTAATCGCAGATAGCCTGATTCATACTTTCACAGATTTCATTCAGGAATTCTTCCGGATCATTCCGTATTCCATCTTTTGCAGTTTTAAAATGTTCGCCACAGGCTTCTGCCGCAAGAAAAGCAGCCATCTCGCCACAGCTCTCACCTCCCATGCCATCAAAAACAGCAAGCAGCGGATATTCCGATTGTTTCATATATCCGCTTCGAATATGGCTCATTCCCTGATTCTGAGCCTCCAGACTATCACCGCAGCACCAGAAATTATCTTCATTATTATTGCGGATTTTTCCTATATGGCATGTATATGCATATTCAATCTGATAGGCCATATTCCGTCCTTTCTTATGATGCTGAATTTTCTGAGCTGCTGTCTGAAGAAAGATTCAGTTCATTCTTATATTCCTCTGCACGATTCAGATACTTTTCGCCTCTGCTGACGTATTCATCATTATTTGTCTCATTGTCATGACAACGGTTATTTTCATCAATCCATCGGACAAGCTTTCCATCATCATAATAATAACGGTCTATTTTCTGCTGTCCTTCTTTTATATCTCCGGATGTACTGCTGTCTGACCAAATATATGCAAAAAACAGTTCATTCTTCCAATAATAGTATTCTTCATACTGATTATCCTTCGAAAGGGATGGATAGATAAGGATCTTCCTTACCTGCCAGCTTCCATCATCCAGCTGTTTCAGGTAGCTGATCTTTCCATCCTCTTCTGAACCGATCCAGCTGTAATCATTCAGATTATCACTGATCTCTGTTGCCTGCGTCTGTATTTTTTCCAGTGTCTCCTGCAACTGCTTACTTTCTGCAGTCTGAACAGTTTCCGTTACAGACTGTTTCAAACGCTGCAGTTCCGCATTTTCCCTCAAAAGCCAGATAAATACACCCACGATTACACAGACTGCAGCAAACATGATAATAACCGCAGCAACCAGTGGCTCAAATTTCTTTTTTGCTCTCTTTTTAGCTTTTTTTACTGATAGCGGTCTTTCCTGATTGTTTTTGCGTACAATCACTGTCCCTTCTGTCTCTGCTTTCATTTGGGACTGCTGGATTGCTTGTTTTCGGTCTTTCTGTGGTGTTCTTTGCTGAGATTTGTGCTGCACCTTCTGTTGATTTATTTTCCCCGGTGCATGTTCAAGCTCCTGCGTTTTACGTACATGCACTGTTTTTGCAGATGAACTTCCTGTTTTTACTCTCTCCAATGCTTCACGAAATTCCTCTGCATTGGCATAACGTTCTTCCCGGTCAAACGCACATGCTTTGAGAATCACCTCCGCAAACGCATCGCCTGCTTCTGCCGGTCTAGGGAGTTTCTCCCCGGCCATACGTTTATTCAAAGCATTTTCTTTATCTCTGTATGTAATCAGCTGTTTTTCCAGGCTGATAAACGGAAGTCTGTTGTGATTCCGAAGTTTGTATAAAACAATTCCAAGCGAATAAATGTCTACTCTTGAATCATAAGCTTCACCTTTATACATTTCCGGAGCCATATAAGAATAGGTACCCTTCTTTGAAAGTCCGCTCATAGTGCGTTCCAGTTCACGGGCAATACCAAAGTCTCCAAGTTTAAATTCTCCAAACCTGGATACAAAAATATTTTCAGGTTTGATATCTCTGTGAATAATATTCTGACATTGACAGTATTCCAATGCTTTACACAGATCAATACCAAGGCGGAGCACATCATCTTCCGAAAGTGCGCGTCCTGCACAATATTCCATAAAGCTGGTCAGATATTCCATCCGGATATAAATATCCCATCCAATGTCATCCAGATATTCTACTACTTTATAATCTTCAACAGAAACCACATGAGAATTTCCTCTGAAATATTCCATGGTACTGACTTCCTGAATACATTCATCAACAAGTCCCTGAAAATATTCTTTCACTGACTGTTCATTCGGGCTTTCAGAACGAACGCTGCTTAATTCCCCGGGATTTGAGGGAATCGTAATAACTTTAATTGCAGAATAAAATGTCGTTCCCTGCTCACTTCGACAAGCTTTATAAACTTTACCGAAAGATCCTTCTCCAATCTTTTCTGTAATCTTCCATTCCGGCCATACAGAAACCGGCAGTTGCTTATCCATCTTCCCCCTCCTTTCCCGGTAAGCTCCTATATTTCAGAGTTTTTTATTTATTTTAAATATTAATTAGCTTCATTATAGCATGCAAATAAATCCATGTCTGTAATTTTCGATATTCTTCCAGTTTTTTTCATACAATATTTATATTTTTCCATATAAAAATCCCCCGACCACCAAAATGGTCAGGGGATGTCTGCGAACAATAATTAATTATTCCTCTGTATCGTCAGTGTTTTCTTCTGCATTGATGATTTCATCGTCTGCAGCATCAACAGTTTCTTCCAGTGTGATCGTTTCTTCGTCTTCCGGAAGGCTTTCTGCAGTTTCTTCATCCACTGTCGGTGCCTCTTCCGGCATGCCTGTATCCAACTGGATATCTCTGTAACGTTTCAGACCTGTACCTGCTGGAATCAGTTTACCAATGATAACGTTTTCCTTCAGACCAACCAGGTGGTCAACCTTACCTTTGATTGCAGCCTCTGTCAGGACTTTTGTTGTTTCCTGGAAGGATGCCGCTGACAGGAAGGAATCTGTTGCCAGAGAAGCTTTGGTAATACCAAGCATTACCTGCTTTCCTTCTGCCGGTTTCTTTCCTTCTTTCTCAAGGTTTTCATTAACTTCCTCAAATTCAAGAACATCTACAAGTGTTCCCGGAAGGAATTCTGTATCTCCATTGTCTTCGATACGAATCTTCTTCAGCATCTGACGAACCAGAACCTCGATATGCTTATCACTGATTTCTACACCCTGGAGACGATATACTCTCTGAACTTCACGGATCATGTAATCCTGAACAGCACGAACACCTTTAATTCTCAGGATATCATGTGGATTTACACTACCTTCTGTAAGTTCATCACCAGCTTCAAGAACCTGTCCGTCTGCAATCTTGATACGAGATCCATAAGGGATCAGATATGTCTTGGAATCTCCGTTCTCCGGATTTGTTACAATGATCTCACGTTTTTTCTTTGTGTCGTTGATGACAGCAACACCAGGAATTTCTGTGATAATAGCAAGACCTTTCGGTTTTCTTGCCTCAAAAAGCTCCTCAACTCGAGGAAGACCCTGAGTGATATCTCCACCGGCTACACCACCACTATGGAATGTACGCATAGTCAGCTGTGTACCAGGCTCACCGATAGACTGCGCAGCAATAATACCAACAGCCTCACCAACCTGAACAGCTTCACCAGTTGCCATGTTTGCACCATAACATTTTGCGCAGACACCAACCTTACACTTACAGGTCAGAATTGTACGGATCTTGACTTCTTCGATCGGTCCACCAGTTTTGCTTACACCTTCACTCATGATACGTGCAGCACGTCTTGGGGTGATCATATGGTTTGCCTTAACAAGAACTTCACCATCTTTATTTGTGATAGTCTCACATGCAAAACGACCTGTGATACGTTCCTGAAGGTTTTCGATTTCTTCTTTTCCATCCATGAAGCCTTTGACATACATACCAGAGATTTCCGGTCTGTTTTCGCAGCAGTCTGTCTCACGAACGATCAGTTCCTGAGATACATCAACCATTCGTCTGGTCAGGTATCCAGAGTCGGCTGTACGAAGTGCTGTATCGGACATACCTTTACGAGCACCATGTGCAGACATGAAGTATTCCAGTACTTCAAGACCTTCACGGAAGTTTGACTTGATAGGAAGCTCGATCGTATGACCAGTTGTATCGGCCATCAGACCACGCATACCTGCAAGCTGTTTGATCTGTTTATCAGAACCACGGGCACCGGAGTCAGCCATCATAAAGATATTGTTATATTTATCAAGACCATCCAGAAGTGCTTTTGTAAGCTCATCATCAGTCTTCTTCCATGTTTCAACAACTTCTTTGTAACGCTCTTCTTCAGTAATAAGACCACGCTTATAGTTCTTTGTGATTTTGTCTACGATATTCTGCGCATTCTGGATCATCTCAGGTTTCTGAGGCGGCACAGTCATATCAGAAATGGATACGGTCATCGCTGCACGTGTAGAGTACTTGTAACCTGTAGCCTTGATAGAATCAAGAACTTCTGCTGTCTTGGTAGCTCCGTGTGTATTAATAACTTTTTCCAGAATTTTCTTCAGCTGTTTCTTACCAACCAGGAAATCAACTTCCAGAAGAAGTTCATTACCCGGAATGCTTCTGTCTACGAATCCAAGATCCTGAGGAAGGATTTCATTAAACAGGAAACGTCCAAGTGTAGACTCTACAATACCAGTCATTTCTGTTCCATCAGGCATTGTCTTTGTGATACGAACCTTAATTCTGGACTGAAGAGTAATAACCTTATTTTCATAAGCAAGAATTGCTTCATTAACGCTCTTGAAGAACTTACCTTCTCCCGGATTTCCAGGTCTCTCCTGTGTCAGGTAGTAGATACCAAGGACCATATCCTGTGAAGGAACGGCTACCGGTCCACCATCTGAAGGTTTCAGAAGGTTGTTCGGTGAGAGCAGAAGGAAACGGCACTCTGCCTGAGCTTCCTGAGAAAGTGGAAGATGAACAGCCATCTGGTCACCATCGAAGTCAGCGTTGAACGCAGTACAAACAAGTGGATGAAGCTTGATAGCTTTACCTTCTACAAGAATCGGCTCAAACGCCTGGATACCCAGACGATGCAGTGTAGGTGCACGGTTCAGCATAACCGGATGTTCTTTGATAACATCTTCGAGGACATCCCAGACTTCCGGCTGAAGTTTTTCGACCATCTTCTTAGCATTCTTGATGTTATGAGAAGTTCCGTTTGCAACCAGCTCTTTCATTACGAAAGGTTTGAACAGTTCGATTGCCATTTCTTTCGGAAGACCACACTGATAGATTTTCAGTTCCGGTCCAACGACGATAACAGAACGTCCGGAGTAGTCAACTCGTTTACCGAGCAGGTTCTGACGGAAACGTCCGGATTTACCTTTCAACATGTCGGAAAGGGATTTCAGGGCTCTGTTTCCAGGGCCTGTTACCGGACGGCCACGACGGCCGTTATCAATCAGAGCATCTACAGCTTCCTGAAGCATACGTTTCTCATTGCGGACGATGATGTCCGGCGCACCCAGCTCCAGAAGACGTTTCAGACGATTGTTACGGTTGATAATTCTTCTGTACAGATCATTCAGGTCAGATGTTGCAAAACGTCCACCATCCAGCTGTACCATAGGACGCAGATCCGGCGGAATAACCGGAATTGCAGTCATGATCATCCACTCAGGTCGGTTTCCTGATTCGCGGAAAGACTCTACAACTTCCAGTCTCTTGATGATTCTGGCACGTTTCTGTCCGGTTGCATCAACAAGTTCAGCTTTCAGTTCAGCAGCGTCTTTTTCAAGATCAATTGCTTTGAGCAGTTCCATAATGGATTCTGCTCCCATACCTACACGGAAATTATATCCATATGCTTCACGAGCATCCTGATACTCTTTCTCTGTAAGTACCTGCTTGTACTGAAGTCCGGAATCAGCCGGATCCAGTACGATATAGTTAGCAAAGTATAAAACTTTTTCCAATGTTCTCGGCGACAGATCAAGGATCAGTCCCATACGGGACGGAATACCCTTGAAATACCAGATATGGGATACCGGAGCAGCAAGCTCGATATGTCCCATACGTTCTCTTCTGACAGATGCTTTTGTAACTTCTACACCGCATCGGTCGCAGACAACACCTTTATAACGGATTTTTTTATATTTACCACAATGGCACTCCCAGTCCTTACTTGGCCCGAAAATTCTTTCACAGAAAAGTCCGTCCTTCTCCGGTTTCAGAGTACGGTAGTTGATGGTTTCCGGTTTCGTTACCTCACCTCTGGACCACTCTCTGATCTTCTCAGGGGACGCCAGTCCGATCTTGATGGCATCGAAAGTCATTGGCTGATATGTTTCATTTGATGTGGTTGATTCTGCCATGTATTCTTTCCCCTTTCTACTCGTTGTCTTCATCATCGTAGGACTCGTCGAAGTCAATGAAATCATCATCGTCTTCCTCATCCTCTTCAACATCTACAAGTTCTTCACCTTCGAATTCCTGTTTGGTGTAACCATGTTTTCCGAAGGACTCTTCTTCTCTGTGATGTCTGCTGTCACCTTCGATTACAGAACGAAGGTCTGTATCACCATAATCTACTGTTTCCAGCAGATGTACTTCTGTATTGTCATCTCTGAGGACTTTGACATCCAGACCCAGAGACTGAAGTTCTTTCAGAAGAACTTTGAAGGACTCAGGGATACCTGGTTCAGGAATATTGTCGCCCTTGATGATTGCTTCATAAGTCTTAACACGTCCAACAACGTCATCGGACTTAACTGTCAGGATTTCCTGCAGTGTATACGAAGCACCATATGCCTCCAGAGCCCAAACCTCCATCTCACCGAAACGCTGTCCACCAAACTGAGCTTTACCACCCAGAGGCTGCTGTGTAACAAGTGAGTAAGGACCTGTAGAACGCGCATGGATCTTATCATCAACCAGATGATGCAGTTTCAGGTAATGCATGTGTCCGATTGTTACACGACCGTCGAAGTATTCACCTGTACGTCCGTCACGGAGCTGTACTTTACCATCTCTGGAAATCGGAACACCTTTCCACAATTCTCTGTGATCTTTGTGTTCATCCAGATATTCCATAACATCAGGTGCAAGTGTATCCTGATATTTTGCACGGAATTCTTCAAAATCTTCAATATTTACATAATCATTTGCCAGTTCCAGAGTATCCTGGATATCAATTTCACTCGCACCATCAAATACCGGTGTGGAAACGTTGAATCCAAGTGCTTTGGCAGCAAGACTTAAGTGGATTTCAAGGACCTGACCGATATTCATACGTGAAGGTACACCCAGTGGGTTCAGTACGATATCCAGTGGACGTCCGTTCGGCAGGAATGGCATATCCTCAACAGGAAGTACACGGGAAACAACACCCTTGTTACCATGACGACCAGCCATCTTGTCACCAACAGAAATCTTACGTTTCTGAGCAATATAAATACGTACTGCCTGATTTACTCCAGGAGACAGCTCATCGCCATTCTCTCTTGTAAATACTTTGGCATCTACGATAATACCATATTCTCCGTGAGGAACTTTAAGGGAAGTATCACGAACTTCTCTTGCTTTCTCACCAAAGATTGCACGCAGAAGACGTTCTTCTGCTGTCAGCTCTGTTTCTCCCTTAGGAGTAACTTTACCAACAAGAATATCGCCGGCACGAACCTCTGCACCGATACGGATAATACCACGCTCATCCAGATCTTTCAGTGCGTCATCACCGACACCCGGAACATCTCTTGTGATCTCTTCCGGTCCAAGTTTTGTATCACGTGCTTCTGCTTCATATTCTTCAATATGAACAGAAGTATAGACATCGTTCTGTACCAGTCTCTCACTTAACAGAACAGCATCCTCATAGTTGTAACCTTCCCATGTCATGAATCCGATCAGCGGGTTCTTACCAAGAGCAAGCTCACCATTTGCAGTAGACGGACCATCTGCGATAACCTGTCCTGCTTCTACATGTTCACCCTGGAATACGATCGGCTTCTGGTTGTAGCAGTTACTCTGGTTACTGCGGAGGAATTTTGTAAGATGATAATCATCTTTTGTTCCATCATCATTCTTGATACTGATATCTGTAGATGTGGAACGAAGAACGGTACCGGACTTCTTAGCCAGAACGCATACACCTGAGTCAACAGCCGCTTTTGTTTCCATACCAGTTCCTACTACAGGAGCTTCTGTTGTAAGAAGCGGTACTGCCTGACGCTGCATGTTGGATCCCATCAGCGCACGGTTAGCATCATCGTTCTGAAGGAAAGGAATCAGCGCTGTCGCTACAGAAAATACCATCTTAGGTGATACGTCCATGTAATCAAACATACGTTTCTCATATTCCTGAGTCTCTTCACGGAATCGACCGGATACGTTTTTGTGGAGAAAATGTCCCTCTTCATCCAATGGCTCATTTGCCTGAGCTACATGATAGTTATCTTCCTCATCAGCTGTCATATATACAACATCATCTGTTACGATCGGATTTGACGGATCTGTTTTATCGATTTTACGATAAGGAGCCTCAATAAATCCATACTCATTGATTCTTGCATAAGATGCAAGGGAGTTGATCAGACCGATGTTAGGACCTTCAGGAGTCTCAACAGGGCACATACGTCCATAATGAGAATAGTGGACATCTCGTACCTCGAATCCGGCTCTGTCTCGTGACAGACCGCCAGGTCCCAGTGCAGAAAGACGTCTCTTATGTGTCAGCTCACCAAGAGGGTTATTCTGATCCATGAACTGTGACAGCTGAGATGAACCAAAGAACTCCTTAACTGCTGCTGTTACCGGTTTGATATTGATCAGGGACTGTGGAGAAATACTCTCTGTGTCCTGAGTTGTCATACGTTCACGTACAACTCTTTCCAGTCTGGAAAGACCGATACGATACTGATTCTGAAGGAGTTCACCAACAGAACGGATACGACGGTTACCCAGATGGTCGATATCGTCATCATTTCCGATGCCATATTCCAGATGCATATTGTAGTTAATGGAAGCCAAAATATCTTCTTTGGTAATATGCTTCGGAATAAGATCATGGATATCTCTCTTAATAGCGGCTTTGATGTCTTCGAGATTATCATTTTCTTCCAGGATTTTTTCAAGCACCGGATAGTATACTAATTCTGTAACACCCAGTTCTTTTGGATCACAGTCAAGATCTACATGAGCTGTAATATCAACCATCATGCTGGAAAGAACTTTGATCTTACGTTCTTCACCCTGAATCCATACAAATGGTACTGCTGCATTCTGAATCTTGTCTGCAAGCTCGATTGTTACGTTTGTGCCTTCCTCTGCAAGGATTTCTCCTGTAGACGGATCAACAACAGCTTCTCCGAGCTTATGTCCTACAATACGTTTATTAAAATGAAGTTTCTTATTAAATTTATAACGGCCGACCTTGGCAAGGTCATATCTTCTCGGATCGAAGAACATAGCCATGATAAGACTCTCTGCACTCTCTACTGCAAGAGGCTCACCCGGACGGATCTTCTTATACAGTTCAAGAAGACCTTCCTGATAATTGGTAGATGTATCCTTGGTAAAACTTGCAAGGATCTTCGGCTCTTCACCGAATAATTCTACGATTTCTGCATTGGTGCCGATACCAAGGGCACGAATCAGCACAGTGATCGGAACCTTACGGGTTCTGTCCACACGTACATAGAATACATCATTGGAATCTGTTTCATATTCCAGCCATGCACCTCTGTTCGGAATAACAGTACTGGAAAACAGTCTCTTACCAAGTTTATCATGTGCAATTGCGTAATAAATTCCAGGGGAACGTACCAACTGGCTGACGATAACACGCTCAGCACCATTAATAACAAAAGTACCTGTTTCTGTCATTAACGGAAGATCTCCCATGAAGATCTCGTGTTCGTTGATTTCCTCTGTTTCTTTATTGATCAGTCGCACGCGAACCTTCAAAGGTGCCGCGTAAGTTACGTCACGTTCTTTACACTGTGCGATGGTATATTTTGCATCTTTAGCGTCATACGTGAAATCGATGAATTCCAGGCTAAACTTTCCGCCATAATCCGCGATCGGAGAAATATCATCAAACACTTCTTTGAGGCCCTCATCGAGAAACCACTTATAGGAATCTTTCTGGACTTCAATCAAATTCGGCATTTCCAGAACTTCTTTTTGTCTCTGGTAGCTCATGCGCATGCTTTTTCCAGTTTTTACAGAACGAATTCTGTTTTTTTCCATTGACGTTTCACCCCTGTTTTTTTATTTATTTTACAACATGCTCCTGTTTACGGTTTGAGATAAACAGGCATATCCTTGCCATAATATAGCATTCTTCACTATAGCATAGCGGTCTCTGCCTGTCAACCAGTTTTTTGTAAATTTATCCAAAAAAATATGGAGACACCGCAGGGTGTCTCCATCCAATTCTCATCTTTAACAGAATTATTTAAGTGTAACCTTAGCGCCTTCTGCTTCAAGTTTTGTTTTGATGTCTTCAGCTTCTGCTTTGGATGCGCCTTCTTTAAGAGCTTTCGGAGCACCGTCAACTACTGCTTTAGCTTCTTTCAGTCCAAGACCGGTAACTTCACGAACAACTTTGATAACTTTTACTTTGTTCGGTCCAACTTCTGTAAGTTCTACATCGAACTCATCTTTTTCTTCAGCTGCTTCTCCAGCTGCTCCAGCTGCTGCTACTACAACACCTGCTGCTGCGGATACACCGAATTCTTCTTCGCAAGCTTTTACGAGTTCATTTAATTCTAATACAGATAATTCTTTGATTGCTGCAATAAATTCTTCTGTTGTTAATTTTGCCATTTTAATTTTCCTCCATTTTTTAAGATTTGTTTTAATAATGCTGGGATTTACTCAGCGGCTGCCTCTGTATCAGCGCCACCCTGTGCCTCTGCGATCTGATTAAGCACACGAGCGAAGTTTGTGATAGGAGACTGGATACTTCCAAGAAGTTTTCCAAGAAGTTCTTCTCTGGACGGAACCTGGGACAGTGCCTGGATTCCAGCCTGATCGTTGTAGTTACCTTCAACTACACCTGCGATCAGCTCAAGAGCTGGGAACTGTTTTGCATATTTAGCAAGGATTCTTGCCGGTGCTGTAGCATCTGTTGCGGAAATAGCCAGAGCGTTTGTTCCTTCCAGATGTGGGCAAAGGCTTTCACATGCTGTTCCTGCAAAAGCACGGTTCATCATAGTATTTTTGTATACTTTATACTGAACACCAGCTTCTCTTAACTCCTTACGCAGAATTGTATCCTGTTCAACTGTAAGACCACTGTAGTTAACAAGTACTACTGCCTGTGCGTCTTTAATGCTGTTTGCGATTTCATCTACGATTGGTTGTTTCAGTTCTACTTTTGCCATAAATGGTACACCTCCTTATAGATTTTGATATACCGCCGCGTCAAAACATAAAAAAAGCCTTACTGCATGACAGTAAGGTCTCTGTAATCTTAAATAGAATACTTAGTCCTCGGTAGGCGTTTTAATCCTTATGCCTTTCGGCACCTACTGTCTTCGGCAGCGTTCTGTATTAAAATATCACACTTTTCCACGTGTGTCAATACCTTTTTTAACTTTTTCTGCATCTTTAATATAACCAAAAAGTAAATTTACTTTTACAGAAAATATTTAAAATTTATTAAGATTATGTTATGATTGTATTACTTGTTAAAAATGTATATCCTTTTAAAGTTTAACAGAATATAATTACAATACTTATTTACCTTGGAGGAATTATGATACCAGATAACCAAACACTTTCATCTTTGAATCACAAGAATCCGAACGGAACTGTTTCTGTGGAAGTCTCTTCTATTTCAGCGGATAAAGCTATATTGACAGTTAAGGACTTTTCTTTCGATAATTACGAAGATCTTTCTATTATAATAAAGGAAACAGAGTTTTCTGAGCCTGCACCATTGGACTTTTCCATATCTGATACCTCACTGATTCTGAACCTTTCTTCTTTAAGATCTCATTTTGAGTTCAGACGCAGCAAAGAATTTCGAATTTATATTCTCGGAGTCCATGATCAGAAAGCCGAACTTTTTCTATTAAAGGATAAGAGTCAGAAAGCTGCTCCGTGGAACAACTTTCATCTCTTTACTGAGGAAATCTATTTTGATGAGGATTCCGCCATCCGCCCAACAGAGTACATTGGCGTACTCAGTGCTGATTCCAAAGATAATCTCTGTATTCATCTCTGCAGCCGCAACAAATATCTGGCCCAGACTCATTACTGTTCTCTGCGCAGCCTGAAAATGAACGGCGGCAAATTAAAAATTTGTTACGACCTGGAAACCGGGTATCATGAATATGTAAAAACCGAGCTGTCTTTCAGAAACAAACTTGCAGAGGATGCAGTTACTTACGACTTCACCACTCTAAGCACCAACAAACGCGGAAATCTTCTTCGTATAAAGATTTCACTTGATCTAAATAAAGTTGACTGGAAAAGTCTCTACTGGGATGTCAACGTTCTCCTATACAACCAGGGCAACAACAAGACAAACCACATTTCCATATCAATGGATACAAAACAACGTATGTTCCAGAAATTCCTTTACAATGGTTCCTACAAGACTGACAATGGATTTTTCTTCTATCCTTACTATACCGGAAAGAAAACACTTGCTTTTGTTTACCGAAATAAAGGGAACTACGACGGACTCGATATCATTTTCAAGGAATTTACTGCAATATTCCTTTATCGCCTCGCAAAATCCTACTGGAACAAAAAACACATCTGCCTGGTTAGTGAAAAATTTGCTTCCATGGCTCAGGATAATGGATATTACTTCTTCAAACACTGCATGGACGAAAACGAAGAAGCTTATCTGCATAAAAAAATCTACTATATAATATCAAAAGATTCTCCTGATCATTATAAAGTAGATCCTTACAAAAAGAATGTGATCAATTTTATGTCCATCCGACACATGATCTATACACAGGCTGCTGATCTGATTGTCAGCTCTGACTCCAGATACCACACCTATGCAATGCAGTGTCGTCACAGTATTTTCAACCGCTATCTGCGCAAGAAGAAATTCGTCTTTCTTCAGCACGGCGTTATCGCCCTGAAAAGAGTTGATGCCTTTTACAGCAAAGGTATGCGTGGCGGCTGCGACCTCTTTGTAGTATCCACCAATCAGGAAAAACAGACGATCGTTGATAATTTTGGCTATGAGCCGGACGAAGTTATCAATACAGGTCTTCCCCGTTGGGATGTTCTTGAGGATACTTCTAACGGAAATCGTGAGATACTGATCATGCCAACCTGGCGAAGCTGGCTGGATTCCGTTCCGGATAAAGATTTTGAGGAAAGTGATTACTTCCGCCACTATATGGCTCTTTTGAATTCCAGTCATTTTAGTCAGCTTTTGGAAAAATATGATTTACAGGTCAATTTTTATCTGCATGCTAAATTCCAGGAATACTCCGATAACTTTAAGGCAGTCAGCGATCGTATCCATCTGATCTCTTTTGGAGAAGTTGCTGTCAATGAAATGCTCATGAGATGCCGTATGCTTATCACAGATTACTCCAGTGTATGCTGGGATGTCTTATATCAGGATAAACCAACTTTGTTTTATCAATTTGACCTTGATAAATATAACGAAGCTCACGGCAGTTACATAGATATGAAAACGGAACTGTTTGGAGACCGTGCCGAAACCGAGGAGCAGCTTATGGAACTTCTGAAGGAAACCGTTTTAAACGACTTCCGTCTGAAACCAGAGTATGAACTAAAACGTCACGAATATCTTCAGTTCAAGGATAATCAACACAGCCGCCATATCTGTGAAGAGATTAAGGAAAAGCTTTAACAATTCAATTCTCTCACAGTTATAAAACAAAATGCAGCATCATATTGCAGAGTTTCTATACTCTCTTATGATACTGCATTTTTGGTAGTATTCTCACCATAAAGTTCTGTCAGCCCATCCTATAAAACCATCTATGACTACATTTGAAATTTTCTCGTAATGAATGAGTTTCTTCACAACATCAAGAAATACCGCAATCAGAATACTGCTTCCCATCAGGAACAGCCAGATCACTGCTGCATGTCCAAGTGAATAAGTAAAATCTCTCAGCCATAATGTTCTTATAAAGGTATGGATATAGAATACTGTTGCTGAGTATTTTCCAAGAAATTCCAGCAACTGATGAAGTCCGGGAATATCCAGCAAAAATTCATACGCCCAGTAAATGATTGCAACCGGAATAAGACCATTCAGCATAAATTCAAAACGTTCCAACGCCCAACGACTGTTCCAGAGCATCAATAATGCCAGAATCATACCTGTACTGACAACAAATTTTAAAAATTTGCTCAACGCCTGGCTCTTAAGCGGTTTCCAGCTTTTCAGTCTCTCAAAGACCTGTTGATCAGCAAAACATATCGCAAGCGGTACGATAAAAAGATATTTTGTCAGATGTACATGCTTTTCTATCAGGAAACTGCCCGGAAGAAGGAACAGCATCACAATAAGCCAGCTGTATTTTCTGTAGATTTGAAGCGCTACCGGAAGGAAAAAGATCAGCAGCACCTCAAGGCTCAAATACCACCAGGTACTAACCAGCATTCTGCCCCCAAACATATGACCCACACCAAAGAAATCCATAATGATACTGATAATATTAGCAAACATTCCGGCCGGATAACGGAAGGTATCTGTAACAAAAGTCACGCCCACACAAAATACAAATGGAACTAAAAACGTTAATACAAGCTTTACATATCTTTTTAAAACAAACAAAGTTGCTGTATGACCATCAAAATCATATTCCGGATATTTTGACTTCATAGAGAGTGTCAGCCCATATACGGACAAAAATGCAAACATCCCTACGCAGTGCACCATGCATAAGCTGATCAGCATTGCCAGATTCTGTGGAAGCGGCCAAAAACTCACTTCTGCCCCACCCATTCTGGCAGTCTGCGAAAAGCAATGATAACACAGCAGGAAAGAAATCGCGATTCCCTTCACCGCCAACGTGTTTTTTTTCGTAAATTTAATGGTTTGTTCCATTCGATTTTCCTTCCTGATTTTATATACTTTCATCATTCCATAACATCTGTGAACAGTAATCATTCTATCTCAGACTCGAGGTTTTTGTCAATGAAGTGCAGTCAGAAGCATTTGCGATTTCCTTGCAAATAAATGTATGCTTCTGTATAATTTTATTATTATCAAATTCTTCAAGGAGTTTTTATGGAAAAACAGATTTCTATTACCAAGATTAAAATCAGACATTCTCAGATTCTTCTGTTTTTGAATTGTCCTAAAAAACCCGAAACACTTCAGGGTGAGCTTCGCTTTCAGAATGCCTGGCTGAACTTCTGTCATCCAGTTGCCTTCTATCCTGTTGGAAAAAGTCTGGTTTGTCCAATCAACACAGATAAACTTGAAAACTATGATGGTGACTGGAAGCTGACAATCCAGGATTCTAATGACACTTACACTCCTGTTTTCACTAGCCGCGTACGCCTTTCTCTGCTTCTCGGCAGACATTTTGTGCGAAATGAAGAAACTCTTTTCTTTCCTATGGGAGGCGCTTCTCACAGCTTTCTTCTGCGCTGCCGCCGCTGGCAGAAACAGGATCATCTGACTTTCAGAATCAAAGAGCTGACAGCCTTTGGTATTGCAAAACTATTTGGTCGTTCTCTGAAGGAAAAACACATGTGGCTTGTGTATGAGAAATTCTGCATCACAGCTCAGGAAAACGGTTTTTATTTTTTTGAATACTGTATGAAAAATAAGAAAGACAATGTATTTTTTATACTGGATAAAAAATCTCCTCAGTGGGATTATATGCAGCAATATCGAAAAAACATCATTCCTGCCTTGAGTTTTCGCCATATCCTGTATCTGCTGTGCGCTGATCTTCTAATCTCTCCGGATGGAAGACACCACGCCTATGCATGGAAGCCTATGCCAAACCCTGTGACCCGAACACTCAACAAACAGAAATTATATTTTCTGCAGCATGGTGTTTTGGCTCTCAAAAACGTTGATAGTCTTTTCAGCGTTGACTCTTCGTCTTCCGTTGATTATTTTACTGCATCATCAGAATTCGAAAAGAATATTATCGTAAACCGCATGGGATATAACCCGGATAAAGTTCCGGTAACCGGACTTGCCCGCTGGGATGGTCTCAGGGATACTTCAGATCCTGCTCATCCTGTCATTCTGCTTATGCCAACCTGGCGTTCCTGGCTGGAAGGTCAGAATAATGAAATTTTCCAACAGAGCAGTTATTATCAACATTATGCTTCTCTCCTGAGCAATCAGGAACTTCAGGATTATCTGAAAGCACATGAACTGAAACTGCTGTTTTATATTCATCCGAAACTACAGGAATTTATCAGCACTTTCCATTCCGAAGACTCTCAGATTGAGCTGTATTCCTTTGATTCCATGCCTCTGAACCAGCTTCTCATGCGGTGTTCCATGATGATCACGGATTACTCCAGTGCCTGCTGGGATGTTTATTATCAGGGAAAACCCGTTCTGTTCTATCAATTTGATGTGGACGACTATAACAGGACTAATGGAAGTTACCTCAATATGGAAAAAGATCTGTTCGGCGACCGTTGCACAGAGCAGGAAGATCTCGTTCATCTGATCAAAGATTATGCTGAAAACGGCTTTCAGGAAAAACAGAAATACGCCGAAATGCGCAAAGAATATTTTGCTTATATCGATCACAATAACTGTCAGCGAACCTACGAATACATCAAAAGCCAGGGCTATTAAACCCTGGCTTTCACTATTAAACCAATTCTGTTACTACTTTGATAAAGAAAATTACGATCACAACGATCATGACCGGTTTCACGATCTTATGACCATTTGATGTAAAACTGTGACTTCCAAGATAGTTTCCTGCCATATTACAGCAGCCCGCAGCAATTCCCAGTGGCAGGAGTACCTTACCATTGATCAAAAACACAACCAGTGCCGTAATGTTGGTTGTAAGATTGATTGCCTTCGTTGTTCCCACTGCATCATTCAGTGTCATATGGCAGAATCCTGTAAAAAGAAGCATCAGGAACGTGCCTGTTCCCGGTCCATAAATTCCGTCATAAATACCGATCACCACTGCGATCAGAATGCATTTAAAGATCAGCATTCCATTGACTGCATCTGTAGTATTTTCGTCATTCCCCTGCAGTGCTTTGCTTCTGAGAACATAAAATAAGATTACCGGCAAAACGATCACCATTGCTATTTTGAGAACTCTGTCTGAAATGAGTAATGCAAGATGAGACCCCATCCAGGACCCGGCAATCGCACCAAAAATTGCCGGAATACATATTTTCCACTTCATAAAGCCCTTTTTCATATAATGGTAAGTTGCAACAGAAGTCCCCATGAAGCTGCTCATTTTATTTGTTGCAATCGCAGTATGTACCGGCAGTCCGGCGATCATATATGCCGGAAGAGAGATCAGTCCCCCACCGCCGGCGATCGAATCTACAAATCCTGCCAGAAATACAAAAAAACATACTACCAGATAAACTAATATCACTTTTTCTCCCACGTTCCCTGTCCTCAACTTCTTTTGTTATTTATTATTTCTTCTTCATCGCAATCAGTGTAGGCCGAAGAATTTCCACATATTCTTCGTACATAACTTCTCTGAGAAAATCCACATATTCCCAGAAAGTCAACTCTCCATCCGGCGTGAGAAGTTCAAAATCTGTATCATAAACATTTACAAACAGACCGGTCTCTTTAAGACCATTTCGCAGATAAAACGCTTTTCTTCTCTTACGTTCTTCTGCATTCTCTGCTTTTTCATCCTGTGTTTCAATCTCAAAAATATATTTATAATTTTTAAAGCGCTCCAGAAGCACTTCCAGACCTTTGCTTCCATAACCACCATTTCGTTTCTCAGGTGCGATTGCATAATAGTCCAGAAGAGCCCGATTCTGCTCTTCATCGATTAGATTGATCGCCAGACCTGCAAATTCATCCTCATCGACCAACGCAAGCATTTCCATCTTTCCATCAGCAGCCAGCTGTTCCATAACCTGGAGTGGCTTTTTTTCCTGCTCTGGAAACGCCTTATCGTATAAGTCATACAGCTGCCATTTATACTGTGCGCCTTCATCGGCAATGTTCATCAGTTTCATATTATCTGTCTCCTGTTTAATTATTAATCATATCCGGCCATGACAGAATCTCTGCAGCAATTTCTTTTTCGTAATCGCCCTCGATATCCTGGCTTCTGCCTGCTTCATAGATATTTGTCTCTGCTCCCCAGACTTCATCGTGATATTCCCACACATGAAAACGAAGTCCGCGAAACATGAAATCAAGACTTCCACAGTCATCTTCTTCTGTATATTCATATTTGATATTTTTCTGTTTTAACGCATTCTGTACCATCTGCAGTTTCATATCTGTTTCTCCTGTCCTTATCATATATTTCTGTTAAACATCGAAATCGTCTTAACGGCGACTTTGCTTTAAACACTCATGTTCTTTAGTATAACACATCCCTGTCGGTTGTCTATTGTAAAAATTGCTTCCATGCTTTATTATAGTAAATAGCGAAAAAAGGAGTGTATACCAATGACTACTAAAATGGTTTTTCACGGAAGTGATATAGAAAAAATTTGCGCTTACTATCATTTGAATAAAGAAGATATCGTTAAATTCGGAGCAAACGTCAATCCACTTGGTCTTTCTGCTTCTGTCAAAAAAGAAATTGCAGAAAATATAGATCTGTTTTCTTCTTATCCAGACAGAGATTATGTCAGCCTCCGAAATACGATTGCTGCATACTGTCAGATTCCTGCAGAATTTATTCTTCCGGGAAATGGCTCCAGCGAGTTGATCTCCCTGCTTATCCAGGAGCGTGCACCAAAGCATACTCTGATCCTCGGACCGACTTATTCCGAATATTCAAGAGAACTTTCTTTCTCCGGAAGCACCCAGGAATATTATCATCTACAGGAAGAACGTAACTTTATTCTGGATGTGGATGATCTGTGTAAAACACTGGAAAAAGGCTATGATTTCCTGATCATCTGTAATCCGAATAATCCGACTTCTTCTGCGATCATGCAGGAAGATTTGAGAAAGTTGATTGCGTTCTGTTCTGGAAAAAATATTTTTGTCATGATTGACGAAACATACGTGGAATTTGCACCGGACATCAATGCAGTAACAGCGGTTCCTCTGACCAGAGAATTTACAAATCTGATGGTTCTGCGTGGTGTATCTAAATTTTATGCGGCTCCGGGTATGCGTCTCGGCTATGGCATTACAGGAAACAGAGAATTTCTCGCCCGAATGAGAGAAAAGCAAACGCCATGGTCTCTGAATAGTCTTGGTGCATTTGCCGGAAAAAAAATGCTCCTTGACCATGACTATTTCCGCAGGGCACGTGAGCTGATCCTCGGTGAACGTGACCGGATGGAAACCGAATTAAAAAAACTTCCAATCTTCAAGGTCTATCCGGCATATGCAAACTTTATCCTTCTGAAAATCCAGAAAGAAGGCCTGACTTCCGCAGATGTATTTGAAGCCTGCATCAAAAAAGGGCTGATGATTCGTGACTGTTCTTCTTTCCAGTGCCTGGACGGAGAATTTGTCCGGTTCTGCATCATGATGCCTGAAGATAATACACGATTGTTAGACATACTGAAGCAGCTGTGATCCAGCTGCTTCTTTTTTATACTTTTATGCGTATATTCTTAACTGTTCCTGAGCATCTCCCATTTTGCTGTTTTCAATGATGCATATGCAGATATTTCTCCCGGGTAGCAAGTCCGCCACGGATGTGACGTTCTTCTTTATTCACATCCAGAATCTTACGCGCCTCTCCCGCCAGTGCCGGATTGATCTGAATCAGCCGGTCTGTTACATCTTTATGTACCGTACTCTTACTGATCCCAAATTTTTTCGCCGTCTGTCGTACTGTCGCTTTTGTTTCTATTATGTAATGTGCAATCTCCACTGCACGTTCTTCGATATAATCCTTCAAAGAAAAATCCCCCGAAGACACCGTTTTTACAGTGTATGCGGGGGATTTATGTGGTATGTCTTACTTATTTATCTCTTAGAAGAGCACCGGAATAATATAAATTCCAAGTGCAATGATCGTCGCAACAATTGTGGCAATCTTCCAGATATTGTATTCTTTGTCCATCTTTGCTTTTTCTTCCGGAGATGGCTCCTCGAGAACACCGATTTCTTCCTCAATTGTCGGGATCTTGTTCTCATGTTTTCTGGTAAAGACTGCCCAGTAAATGATTGCTGCTACGGTTACTACTCCAGAGGTAGCAAGTGCTACTCTGTCTGCGAAGATCAGCATGAAGATATACACAACGATCGTGAACCAGCAGCCGAATTTTCCACCAGGAGCCACATATGGTCTGTTCATATCCGGATAATTTTTCTTCAGTCCCATATATGCAAGACATCCAATGATGTAGCAAAGTGCCAGTGAAATCAACGATACAGATGCAATATAGTTGATCGAACCTGTTGCGATCAGAATGATATTGATAATACCTACTGCTGCAACTGCAGTGTATGGTGTTTTGTATTTCGGATGTACTTTGCAGAAGAAAGAAGGAAGAGATTTATCTTCTGCCATTGTATAGATATATCTTGCCGGAGCTGCAATACCAGGGTTGATCGTAGACAGGTCACCACCAAATGCAATTCCGATGCAGAGAAGGATGATCGGGAATCCGATAAGTCCTGCTGCCTCCAGACCTTCTGCATAAGGAGCATCTGCTGCTGCAAGCAGTGGATAGAATTTGTGCGGTACAAGACCAACCAGGAACCACTGAAATAATGCATTACATACAAATACAAGGAATACAGATACTTTTAAAGCTCTTGGAAGTGTATACTGTGGGTATTTTGTTTCAGCACCCATAGATACACAGGTTTCAAAACCTGTATAGCACCACCATACAAGACCAAAGATGTACATCAGTTCATTAAAAGGTGGCAGTGAATCCATTGCAATTCCACCAAAATATTCCAGATGGATCTTAGGAATCATATACAGGAACCATGCAATCGCACAACCCCAGAAGAAAAAGATAAATCCAGTCTGTGCTTTACCAGACATCTCAATTCCCTTAAAGTTCAGTATCAGGAAAAATATTACCAGGATAATTGCAATAATACGGGAATCGACACCACTCAGGTCAATTCCAAACTGGCTGAAAAGAATCTTAAAATAGTTCGCAAAAGCAAGCGTCTCACCAGCACCGATTCCAACTACTGAAATAATATAATGCCACCCTGCTAGGTTTGCCCATACTCTGTTCAGACCACGTTTTGCATAGTTGTATGTACCACCTGCACAAGGCAATGCTGCTGACATCTCACCATAGATCAGACAAGGCCAGATAGAAATCAAAAGAGATAAAAATGTGATTACAATGATCCAGGATCCTACATGACCGATCTGAGCAGAACCACAGGTGAATAATCCGACACCTACGACTGTTCCAATCGTCATACTGATGGATTCTTTTAATCCAAGTGCTCTGACAAGCTGTGTTTCTTTGTTTTCCATAACAACCACTCCTCATTCCGCGTTATTTTATTTATAAAAAAATGGAGTACAGAATTTTTCATTTCTGTGCTCCATTGCAACTTTTGTATCTGTCTTTTTATTCAATTAACTGGCGCTGGCAAATTCCACACCGCTTTTCTTTTTCTCAAGTATATGCGAGATCAGATCCACAATATGGGCTGCTGCCTCTACCGGTGGAATTCCATGTCTGCTGATATTAGAAACTACCGTATATTCCGATTCCAGCATATCCGGTCTTGCATTGTAGGCAATATATGCTGACATACTTTCTGAAGTGAGAAGTCCCGGTCTCTCTCCGATCAGTACACAGGTAACCTGTGCATCCAGTAGAGGGCCGATCGTTCTTGCCGTATTTACTCTGCAATATCTGACAAAAAATGGTGTTCCGACTGTAATTCCTTTATCCTCCAGTCCCATCTTGATCGTAGGGAAAAGATCCGGGATGTTTGCTTCTATAGACGGAGAACAAAGACCATCTCCAAAATAGATCTGCACCTGTGGATGATGTACACAGTTTTCGGAAATTGTTTTCTGTGCTTCCGGAAGAAAAATCCTTCCCCAGTCCGGTCTCAGAAGCATTTCATTTTTATTTGCACATTTTGTCTGTACTTCAAAAACTCCAAGTTTCCTAACGGTTTCTTCCGGCACTTCATTATAAACTGCATCATTTGCAGCTGCATGAGAAGCCAGGAACCGAAGCTCTGCTTCTGTTGTATATCTCGGTCCACAATGTCCGATTCCAATTCTGGCCGGAGTTGCATGTTTCATTTTCCATATTTCTTTTTCATTATACGGATGATCCACATGCATATAATCCATAATATCCGTTTCCATAATATCCCGAAGGCATCCTGCTGTAGCACTCATTTTTCTTCCCTCCCGTGATCTCAGATTTTATTTTATAAAGAATACGGATGGATCACCGGCATTTCTGCCAAGATGACCATTCTCCCAGAATCCCCATTTTTCCAGCCAATGTCGAAATTCCGGAATCGGCTGCTTTTTCAGAAGCTGTCTGACACTGGCAACGTCATGATAACTGGTAGATTGATACATCAACATGATATCATCTGCCTGTGGAAGTCCCATAACATAATGAACACCCGCTGTTCCAAGCAATGTAAGAATCGTTTCTGAATCATTCTGATCCGTCGGCATGTGGTTTGTATAACAGACATCACATCCCATCGGGAGTCCATGAAGGTGTCCGCAGAACACATCTTCCAGTGCTGCTCTTGTCAGCTGTTTGGTATCGTAAATATATTCCGGTCCCATAAAACCAACGACGGTATTTACCAGAAATGGATGATAATGCCTTGCCAGTCCGTAACATCGACACTCCATAGTCTGCTGATCCGCTCCAAATGCTGCCGAAGAAGATAATTCTGAACCCTGCCCTGTTTCAAAATACATAACATTCGGGCCCTTTGCATGTCCTTTTTCTTTAAATAAGGCTTCTGCTTCTTCCAACATTTCCGTGGTTACACCAAACGCAGATAATGCTGCCTCAGATCCTGCAATAGACTGAAAACAGAGATCTGCACTTCCCTGTCCGCTTCGCAGTGCTTCCATCTGTGTTGTCACATGGGATAACACACAGGTCTGTGTCGGAATCTGGTATTTATCTCTGATGTCTCCCAGTGTCTTCCAGATAGCCAGTGTACTGTCAACAGTATCAATTGCAGGATTCAGACCGATTACGGCATCTCCTGATCCGTAGCTTAATCCCTCCAGCGTACTTGCGGTCACACCTTCCACATCGTCCACCGGATGGTTTGGCTGAAGCCTTGCTGCCAGGACATTTTCTGTTCCAATCGTTGTATTGCAGGTTGCTGTAATATGCATCTTGCTTCCTGCAAGGATCAGATCCATGTTTCCCATGATCTTGGAGATTGCTGCGATTGCTTCGCTTGTCAGTCCCCTGCTGGCCCTCATGATCTTATCACTGTCTGTTGTGTCATCCAGTATCCATTCTCGCATCTCCTGAATGGTTTTTCCCTTGATTTCACGGTAGACTTCTTCATCTATGTCATCCTGGATGATTCTGGTAACAGAATCATCTTCATAAGGAACTGCCGGATTTTCTCTCAAATCACTCACCGTAAGCTGTCCAAGAACCTCTTTTGCTGCAATCCGTTGTAGTTTACTTTCTGCCGCTACTCCCGCCAGTTCGTCCCCGGATTTTTTTTCGCTTGCTTTTGCCAGAACATCTTTGACGTCTTTGAATTCATATACCTGCCCTAACATAGAAGTCTTTAAAATCATATTTTGCACCTACCCGTTAAATATTAATGTCTTCACAATGACCGGAATAACTTTTCCCGATACGATCGGCTCTCCCAGATCTACAAAATCTCCACTTTCACAGTAAATCCCATCAATACAGATGATTTTTCTCCGGTTCTTTATTCTGTGATGGAGTGCCTGCCCCAGGGCTTTGCCAATATCTTCTTCCAATACAATGATCAGCACATTGTCCGGCTCACATTCCCTGTCATACTGTTCGGTAAGTTTTTCTGCTATCTCCTGTATCTGTGCGAAAGACGGACATTTCAGTCCTTTCATCGCGATCGCGATCTGCCTTCCTTCGCCGCGGCTTTCCTGATAGATCTGCATAGCACGATGAAGTTTTTCATCAAGATCTGCAATATCCTCTGGCTGTTCCAGAGCAATCTTTACAACCGGAATATTTTTCAGTGGAAACGTATCCTCTGTATACTCGATCGTACTTCCGGAAATATTCATGCTGTAGTTTCCGGCACCTATTACTGTCGCACGCATCGTTTCTTTTGCCTTGCAGACATTTCCCTTCTGAAAAACAGGATTTTCCCTGATGGACTGTGCAAGCAGCACACCTATATCGCCATATCGAAACAGCTCTCCAATCTCCTCAAAACAAGAGGCTACACCTCCAGAAAAAGTAATCAATTCCGGTTTCTTCTGACAGGTAATTGCATGATTGGTTTTCATCTTCTCAATAAAAACATCTGCATCTTTCATGCCAACCGCTTCTGCCAGAATCTCTGCCATTGCATCTGTCAGAACTTTCAGTTTTTTGACTTCTACATTCTGTCCTTCTGCAATTTCCAAGCCAAGCTGTTCAGACAGCCATCTGATCTTGGGTGCGACATAAGTAATCTTTCCATCCGCTACCTTTACCAGTCGTCCGCCAATATCGAAGCATGCTGTATCAAGTACATTTCCATTTTCAAACAGACAGATATTTGTTGTGCCGCCGCCAATATCAAGATTGGCAACAATTTTTTCTGTTTTCCGTGACAGTTCTGCGGCTCCAGCTCCTTTTCCTGCCAGTACCGACTCCAGATCCGCTCCCGCTGTTGCCATAACAAAATCTCCGGCTACATCTGCAATCGCTTCTACAACATCTTCCGCATTTTTCTTACGGGAAGTCTCACCGGTTATGATCACGGCTCCGGTAGAAAGATCCGCCGGTTTCATTCCAGCTTTTCTGTATTCCTTTTTGATGATCCTGTCTACCCATTTTCCATCGATCTCTTCTCTGGAAAGCAGTGGTGTGAAATACACCTGGCTCCTGTAGATGACCTCTTTGGAGATCACTTTGATCTGTGGAATCTTTCCAAAACCTCCCGTATTCTGAAGAAGCATTCTGCTGAACACCAGCTGTGTAGTTGATGTTCCAATATCAATCCCTGCACTTAAAATTTCTTCTGTCTGCATATCTTTCATCTCCATAAACGACAAAAAGGGACATCAACGATTGTTGATGCCCCTTTGCACTTCGCTTCTTTGAAATTGATTGCATTATAGCACGGAGTTTTTTAATGCACAATTCAATTATTCACCAAATTTTTCCTGTAAATTCAAAAAATTTCATTATATTTGCATAATTGTACAAATTTAGTTCAATGAAATCTCATCGATCAGCTTCAGTTCCTCTTCACTGAATGGTGCACTGGAAATAGCTTTTATATTATCCAGAATCTGCTGTGTTTTGGATGCGCCGATCAGAACACTGGTCACTTCTTTCTGCTGCAGAAGCCATGCAAGTGCCATATCTGCAAGCTTTTCTCCTCGCTGTGCTGCCAGCTCATTCAGCTTACGGATCTGATCTAGTCTGTGTTCATCCAAAGTACTTTCTTTAAGGAATCTGCCGTCGGTACGGATACGGCTGTCTTCCGGGATTCCATGCAGGTAACGGTCAGTCAGCTGTCCCTGTGCAAGCGGGCTGAATGTGATCAGACCCTTTTGCAGCTCAGCAGTTGCCTTTTTCAGACCATTCTTCTCTACTGTTCGATCAAAAATAGAATAACGGTTCTGATTGATGACAAACGGACAATGCAGATCCTTCAGAATTGCAGTAGCCTTCTTTAATGTCTCTCCATCATAATTGGAAAGTCCGACATAAATTGCCTTGCCGCTCTGTACTGCACTTGCCAGTGCACCCATGGTCTCTTCAAGCGGTGTATCCGGATCCATTCTGTGATGATAAAAAATATCTACATAATCAAGGCCCATACGTTTCAGACTCTGATCCAGGCTGGCAAGAAGATACTTGCGGCTTCCCCAGTTCCCATAAGGGCCATCCCACATCTCATATCCGGCTTTTGTTGTAATGATCAGCTCATCACGATAAACGCCCAGGTCTTCTTTCAGAATGCGGCCAAAGTTCTTTTCTGCACTTCCTGGTTCCGGACCATAATTATTTGCCAGGTCAAACTGTGTGATTCCACTATCAAAAGCCGTAAAACAAAGCTTTCTCATATTTTCAAAATTTGCGGTGTCTCCAAAGTTATGCCATAATCCCAGTGACACCTTTGGCAGCATCAGACCACTGTTTCCACAATGATCGTATTCCATGGTTGTGTATCTTTCTTTAGACGCAGTGTACATATTCTTTTCCTCCCAATACGAATATATTTACTTCTCTTTACAAAGATTAGCACTTCAAGTATACTTGAAGTCAAGAATTTTATATAAAAGTAAATTTGTGATTCGGCATTTAATTTTTTACGGGAGGTATCGCATCTAATGAAAAACTATACGATCAGAGAAATATCCGAAATGTTTGGGTTACCATCATCTACACTTCGTTATTACGAAAGTGAAGGACTCCTTCCAGAAGTACCCAAATCCTCTTCCAGACAACGTATATACAGTGATGAACATGTTGAACGTCTTAAATGTATCAACTGTTTCAAACGCACAGGAATGACTATCCCACAACTTCGAAAATTTTTTATATATGAGGCAGATGAAGCAGCTCACATTGATAAAATTATCTCTCTTCTAAAAGATCAGGAACAAATTGTAAATGAAAAGCTGATCCAGCTTCAAAAAGATTCAGCACATGTCCATCACAAAGTAGAATACTACTCTGAAATCAAACATGCGCTGGAAAATAATCTTCCTCTGCCAGTTTGGGTAGATGAGGATTGATTTCACTTATTCCTTCTATCTGAAACTCTTTAAATATGCCTTCTGCTCTGGTGTGATCCGGTAGCTCTCCACCGCCTTCTGGATGGCCTTACGGTGTACCCATTCCGGCAGACATCGTTCCTCGATATACGGAATGGTTGCCTCCCATTGCTTTGCAAGGGCCGTCGCAAGATACCAGGCGATCATCATGTTCACATAATATTCTTCAGACCGTATATCTGCTGCCAGCTTCAGATATTCCGGTCTGAAATCTTCATCCAGATAAAAATTCATCAGCATACCGGTTCCATAACGAATCGTATAAGTTTCTCCCGATGAGATCCAGTTTCTGATTTCCGGAAGCAGCTCTTCTTTATGCTTCGCAAAACACTTTGGTGCCGGAAGGTCACAGGTTGCCCAGTTATTTACATATGGAAGCAGTTTTTTCACTTCTTTCAGGCACACCTCATAGTCTTTGATCCAGCTTATGATCATCATATGCATATTATTCTCTTCATAATATCGGTGTGGCAGATCCTTCAGAAAAAGTTCTGCTTCCAGTGTCTCTGCAAATTCTTTTGTAAACTTGCGGAGCATCGGTGTACGGATTCCTATAATGGTTTCCCTGTCAATACCCGGCAATAATTTACTGTGGAAATCCCGATATTTCAGATCCTGCATCTCAAACAACTGCTTTTCCAGATTTTCTATATAGGACATAAATACTCCTCGTCTTCCATAGATTTTCAAAAAACTCTGTTACTTCAACAGAGCTTTGGGGCATATTCTTTATTCTGCTGCTGAAAGAAATGAAGACGCAAACCCTGCAACATCAGACAATGAATATGTATCCCCCTTTATTTAGTATATTGTAAATTATAACACACAGCTCTTTTTGTACAATCCCTCATGCATATTTTTTGAATTATATCTATACCTTTAAATAAAAGCCTCTCGGAGTCTGCCATGTCACAGGACAAACAACCCCATTCTACACATCAAGCAGATTCGATCATGCTGACTCTTGTTCTTATTCTGGCTGTTTTAGGACTGCTCATTCTTTTTAGTGCCAGTGAATATAATGGCAGAGTACGTTTTCACGACTCTGCCTATTATTTTAAGAAACAACTTTTTGCCACAGCTCTCGGCCTTGGTGCCATGTATCTGGTTTCTTCCATCGACTATCACTTTTTCGTCCGTCTTGCACCGGCCGCCTACCTGCTTTCCATGCTCTTGTCCACCGCCGTTCTGCTCTTCGGACAGGAGATCAACGGTTCAAAGCGCTGGCTGAATCTCGGTCCACTTTCTTTCCAGCCTTCTGAGTTTGCCAAAGTTTCCGTTGTGCTTTTTCTGACCTGGCAGATTGAAAGATCCCATAAACGAACAGACGGGTTCTGGTTTATGTGCCGCACTATGCTCACACTGCTTCCAATCGTAGGCCTTGTTGGCTCTAACAACCTGAGTACTGCCATCATCATCCTGGGAATCGGAGTTATCCTGATTTTCGCTGCCAGCCCTCGCTATATACAGTTTGCAGCACTTGGTGGAGCCGGCATCGGTTTTATCGCAATCTTTCTTGCTGCGGAAAGCTATCGTCTGGAACGTCTCGCAATCTGGCGTGAACCGGAAAAATATGAAAAAGGATTTCAGACGATCCAGGGACTTTACGCTATCGGAAGCGGCGGCCTTTTTGGCAGAGGCATTGGCAACAGCATACAAAAACTGGGCTTCGTTCCCGAAGCCCAGAATGATATGATCTTTTCAATTATATGCGAAGAAATGGGATTGACAGGTGCCATCATCCTGATTCTTATTTTTGCCCTGCTGCTCTGGAGACTCTGTGTCATCTCCATGAACTGTCAGGAACTTTCCGGTGCCATGATCGCTGCCGGAATCATGGGGCATCTGGCGATTCAGGTTATTCTGAATATTGCCGTCGTTACCAATACCATTCCCAACACCGGAATTACTCTCCCCTTCATCAGTTACGGAGGTACTTCCATTGTATTTCTGCTCGGGGAAATGGGGCTGGCGCTGAATGTCAGTCGTCAGAAGAACAATCCTCCCACCAGATAAACCGCAAAAGAAACCAGCCATGCGATCACGCACTGGGCAAGCACAACAAAAATTGCCCATTTGCCACCAAGTTCACGTTTGATTGAAGCAATAGCTGCCACACAAGGTGTATACAGCAGACAAAAAGCCAGAAGACTCGCTGCAGAAAGTGATGTAATGCTTCCAAGCAAAGCTGCAGTATTTCCAAACAGGATAGAAAGTGTTGATACTACGCTCTCTTTTGCCATAAATCCAGTGATCAGAGCTGTGGAAATCCTCCAGTCTCCATATCCCATTGGTTTGAAGATCGGAGCAATCACACTTGCCACCATTGCCAGAATACTGTCTTTGGAATCTGTTACAATGCTCAGATGTGTATTGAATGTCTGCAGGAACCAGATCACCAGTGTCGCCATGAAAATAACGGTAAACGCTCTCTGCAGGAAATCTTTTGCTTTATCCCAGAGAAGATGTCCTACATTCTTCGCACCCGGCATACGGTAGTTCGGTAATTCCATAACAAAAGGCACTGCCTCACCACTGAACAATGTTTTTCGCATCAGCAGCGCCATCAGAATTCCCATGATGATGCCACCGAAGTACAACGCGATCATCACGATCGCACCGTGATCCGGAAAAAATGCTGCCGTAAAAAATGCATAAATCGGAAGTTTTGCCGAACAGCTCATAAATGGTGTCAGTAAGATCGTCATCTTACGGTCTCGTTCAGATGGAAGCGTACGGCTCGCCATAACCCCTGGTACCGTACATCCAAATCCGACCAGCATCGGCACGATGCTTCTTCCGGAAAGTCCGATCTTTCGAAGCAGCTTGTCCATAACAAAGGCAACTCGTGCCATGTATCCACTGTCCTCCAACAAGGAGAGAAAGAAAAACAGGGTTACGATTACCGGAAGGAAACTCAATACACTTCCTACTCCATTAAATACCCCATCCATAACCAGTGAATGCAGTACATCATTCACACCAGCAGCCGTCATCCAATGATCAACGATATTTCCGAGTGCTGTGATTCCCATGTCCAGAATATTCTGGAGAAACGCACCGATCACACTGAATGTCAGGAAAAACACCAGACCCATAATACCGATAAAACATGGAATAGCCGTGTATTTTCCCGTAAGGATCTTATCGATTTTCATACTGCGAAGATGTTCTTTACTTTCTTTTGCTTTCACAACCGTTTCATCACAGACTTTTTCAATAAAATCAAAACGCATATGTGCGATTGCTGCTGCTCTGTCCAGACCACGTTCAGTTTCCATCTGTTTAACAATATGCTCCAGCATTTCTTTCTCGTTCTGATCCAGATTCAGACTGTCCATGATCAGCTGATCACCTTCCGCAAGTTTTGCTGCTGCAAAGCGAACCGGGATTCTTGCTGCTTTGGCATGGTCTTCGATCAGATGCATGATCGCATGGAGGCATCTATGTACTGCTCCGCCATCTTCATTAGCATCGCAAAAATCGATGATCTGTGGTTTTTCCTGATATTTTGCCACATGAAGTGCATGCTGAACCAACTCATCAATTCCCTCATTCTTGGCTGCTGAAATCGGAATGACCGGGATTCCCAGCATCTCTTCCATCTGGTTTACCAGAATGGATCCTCCGTTTTCCCGGACTTCATCCATCATATTCAATGCCAGGACCATCGGAATATCCAGTTCCATCAGCTGCATGGTCAGATAAAGATTTCGCTCTATATTGGTTGCATCTACAATATTGATGATTCCCTTTGGGTGTTCGTCCAGCACGAAATTTCTGGTCACGATCTCTTCACTGGAATACGGTGACATGGAATAAATTCCCGGAAGATCAGTCACAAGTGTATTACTTCTGCCACGGATGTTTCCGTCTTTTCTGTCTACGGTAACTCCTGGAAAGTTTCCGACATGCTGACTGGAACCTGTCAGCTGGTTAAACAGTGTTGTTTTTCCACAGTTCTGGTTTCCGGCAAGTGCAAAGGTCAGTATTTCACTGTCCGGAAGCGGATGTTCGTTTTCTTTAATATGATATTTACCACCCTCACCAAGACCAGGATGTGGGATTGCTTTAGAAATATCTTTTTTGTGTGCTGCCTTCCCTTCTGATGGTTCGACTGCATCACGAATATTCTCTATCTCTATTTTTTCTGCATCTGCCAGACGCAATGTCAGTTCATAGCTATGAATACGTAATTCCATAGGATCTCCCATTGGTGCATATTTCACCATGGTAACTTCTCCTTTTGGAATCAGCCCCATATCCAGGAAATGTTGTCTCAGCGCGCCCTCTCCTCCGACAGAGCGTATTGTCGCAGTTTTTCCGATCGGTAATTCGCGTAATGATGTCATATCTGCTTTCCTCTTACCTTTCCCTGTTATTGATACTTTTTTTCATTTAGTGTGCATAAACTAACCCTATGCCAAATGAGAACTTTTGTCAATAGCATCACGTCAATAAAAGCAAAAAAACGAGTCGTCCGCATTTGAATCATTTATCAAACACCTGACGACTCTGCTTTTTATTCCATAACTCCATTTTTGATATACTGAAGCCCAGAACGTATCCTTAGATATTCCTGATATTTCTTTTGACAGGCCTTAAAAGCCTCTTCATTCGGTTCGTATCGACATTCAATCTTTACATTGCCTTCTGATATCTGCTCCAGAGATGTAATGCTCCCTCCTTTATATGCAGCCAAAAGTGCAATACCAAATGCCGGACCAATCATTCCCTCCATTTTTTCAACCGCAATATTCAATACATTTGCCATAGTCTGAAGCCATACTGGACTTTTGGCTCCACCACCAACTACTTTTACAGTACCATATTTTTCCAGCGGCAAACACATTTTCTCTGCAAGTTCCCGAAAACCGAAGCATAATCCTTCAATCACAGCGTAGAACAGATTTTCCTGTGAGGTTGTCAGATTTAATCCAATAAATGCTCCGCGTAATTCGGGATCTGCATATATGGTCTTGTCACCATCCAGATGCGGATAAAAAATCAGCTCATTTCGTGCATTGCTGTTTACATCAATGGAGGTTGTCAATTCCTGGAAGTGTTTCAGTTCCATGATGTTTTTGTTCCACCAGTCAAATGTATTGCCATTACATTGAACAACACCCTGCACAAGGTACTGGAATTTTTTATCATCAAAGGAAAATAGAATTTTCTTTCCTTTTGTCTGGCTTTCTGGTTTGTCGATCGGCATCATAAATACTCCCGATGTACCAAGCGATACAACAGGATATCCTAGTCCCAAACATCCTGTTGAGATTGCAGTCGCCGGATTATCACCGGTTCCAACAATCACTTCCACTTCCTCGCTGATTCCAAGTTCTTCAGCAATTCCCGGAAATATTTTTCCTGCACACTCCGCACTTCCCCGAAGCTCCGGATAGCAGCTCTGATCCAGTCCAATCAGGTTTCTCATTCTATCCGACCAACATTTATTACAGATTTCATAAAGACAGGATGTGGAAGCTTCACAATAATCTGTCGTTTCAGCGCCTGTAAGCCGATATACCAGATAATCTGGTCCGATTAAAAATTTTTTTACTTTTTTCAGATTTTCAGGTTCATATACCTTCAGCCAGTACAGATTTGCTGCCGGACTTCCTGTGGATATTGTCTGAGAAAGATATTCTCCTTCTGGAAATTCCAGAATCTTTTTTTTCAATTCCGGGAGAAGTTCTTTTGTTCTGGTGTCATTCCACATCATCGCCGGTCTTACTGGTTTTCCATCTTCCCCCATGACAATCAGAGTATGCATCTGTCCGGTAACACCGATTCCTTTTAAATTTTTCGGATCCTGATCCTCAAAAATATTGTGCATGCCTCTTCTCATAGCCTGAAACCAGATTTCCGGATCAATCTCAGACCATCCATTTTGTGACTGTACTGCCTCATATTCCTCTGAAATCTGTCCCAGAATATGCTTTTCTGAATCTGTCAGTACCATCTTCATAGAAGAAGTTCCCAAGTCAATTCCTAAATATGTATCGTTCACACCAACACCCGCCTTACAGAAAAAATTTAGTGCTCGTTGATCATTGTCACAAGCTCTTGTGCCTTTCTGCTAACTTCCTCAACAGCTTCAAGACTCAAATGAATTACATCATGTTCATTATGATTTTCTTCATAAGCATGACCAAATGTTTTGACAAATTCTTTACGAAGATCAGAACCATAGTTGATCTTGATCAGTCCATGTTTCTTTGCTTCCCAGATTACTTCTTTCGGGATGCCGGATCCGCCATGAAGAACAAGCGGAACTTTTGAAACCTGGTTGATCTTTTCAAGTAACGGAATATCAATCTGTGGATTCAGACAAAGTCCATGAACATTACCAACTGAAACTGCAAGTGTATCACATCCTGTTTTTTCAACAAATTCTGCTACCATAGCTGGATCTGTCTTGCATTCTGCTTCATTCACAATATCTTCTTCTTTTCCACGAAGTGCACCAAGCTCTGCCTCTACCGGAATACCATAAAAATGACAGTAATCAGCGGCTCTGCGGCATTCTTTTACATTCTCCTCAAAAGGAAGGTGAGAAGCATCAATCATGATAGAAGTAAATCCGGCATCAATGCAGGCCTTTACATCTTCAAATGATTTGCCGTGATCCAGATGAAGCCCAATCGGTGTTTCAGATTTCTTTACTGCATCTGCTGCTATATCTGCAATAATTGCCGGATTGGACAGACGCAGATTGTTAGAAGAAATCTGTATATATCCTGGCAGATTGGCTTTCATCAGACCATCTACAATCGCATATGTCATCTCAAGGTTTGTTGTATTGAATGCTGGTAATACAAAATTATTTCTTTTTGCATATTCCATAAGTTTAAATCCATTTACAAGCTTCATAGTAATCTCCTCCATATCTCTGTTACGTGTTATCCATTAGCAAAAATTAATGAAAATCATGCATTTCCTCGTAAAAATGTTTATAATTTTCAAATTTCTTTCGATAATAGCTGGTCATATCAGAATCAGGAATATATCTCTTCTTTATTCTGACTGTTTTTTTTATTGCCTCTTCCATAGAAGAATATGCCCCGACTGCGGTAGCAGCCATAAGCATGCAGCCAAGTGTACCAGCCTCTGCACTTTCCAGCGAATCTACTTCCATTCCAAATACATCCGCACGAATCTGAAGTGTCAGTTCAGATGCTGCTCCACCGCCTGTGACAGCTATCCTCTGCATAGTTGTTCCCAGTTTCTGCATACGTTCATATGCCAAATACATCTGAAAAGCCATTCCTTCCAGAATTCCCTTATACAGTTCTTCAGGTTTTGTATGAATAGTGAGACCTGTTATAGTTCCCCATGCGTCCATGGAAAGATCCGGATTTCCAGCTGATCCAAATTGAGGAAGGATCATAATATCCGTCTGTATATCTCTGGCAAGATCATCCATATACTGAAAAAAGTTTCTTCCTTCTTCCTGACATTTTCTGTTGATTCCCTGAAAAATATTGTCTCTTGCCCAGTTTTTCAAGGCTCCGCAAGTCGTCACTTCAATACTTGACAAATAGGTATCTGGAAATACATATGGAATACAGGTAAAATCATTTTTCTTCATATATGATGTCATCATTACTTTCGGAAGCATTGTGAACATAAATTCACACGTTCCCATTCCACACTCACCATCTTCTGGTGCAAACAAACCACTTCCAAGCGCAGCGCAGATCTGATCATGACCGCCTGCCACAACCTTCAGATCTTTGTTTAATCCCAGTTCATCTGCTATTTTCGGAAGAATCATACCTATAACCGTACATGGCGGAATCGGCTCTGACATCTGTTCTTTATGAATCCCGGCAAGACTCAGAAGGTCTTCAGACCATTCAAACTTTCTGATATCAAACGCCATACTTCTTGCTGCAGATGAGTAACTGACCTTTCTTTGTCCTGTAAGAATATATCCTACAAAATCTTCATAATATAAGATTGCTGCTGCATCTTTAATCGCATTTGTATTCCGGTTCAACCACATATATTTCGGAAGACCGTAAAGTTCATTTGGCGGAAGTCCTGTCGTCTCAAATATCCGGTCTGCTCCCAGAATGTCTATAATTTCCTGTGTTTCTGGAATTCCTCTGCTGTCTCCTGTAAGCATAGAGTTTGTAAGTACTTTATTGTTTTTATCCAGGCAGACTACCGATTCTCCAAGACTTGTCACTGCCATTGATACAATGCCCTCTGTACATTTCGTGGCAATCTCCCTGAGAACTTCTTTAACCTTTGATATCACAATTTCCGGGTTCAGCTCACGATGTCCACCGCTGCCTTCCTCCTGATATTTTCTGCTGGACTGATACACAATGTTCCCGTCCAGATCATATACCAGCATCTTACATCCACTGGTACCTACATCCATACCTGCAAATAACATTCTTTCTGCCATAAAGGTCTCCATTCAGTCTGATACACTTTCAAAATATATCAGTCTTTAGATTTTGTTTTTCTTACTACATCGATGATTACCGCTGCAAGAATGATAATTCCTTTAAATACTTCCTGCCAGAAGGAGTTGATTCCCATCAGGTTCAGACCATTTGTAATAACACCGATAATCAGAATACCAATGAAAGTTCCACCAACAGTTCCTACACCACCTGACATACTGGTTCCACCAATAACAACAGCTGCGATTGCATCCATTTCAAATCCACTTCCAAGAGTTGCTGCCGCAGATCCCAGTCTTGCAGACCAGATCAGGCCACTCAGTCCACAGAAAAGACCAATCAGTACATATGGAAGCATGTTATATTTCTTTACATTTACACCAGAATACTGTGCTGCAAGTTTATTTCCACCTAATGCATAGATGTAATATCCAAAACGTGTTCTGTTTAATAAGAACCAGGTAAAGATAAGGACTGCTGCTGCATAAATAATAATGATAGAAATTCCTGCAACATTCTGATTGCCAAGTGCAGTATAACCTGTGTTACGAACACGGATCGTTACACCACCGGAAATGATCTCAGTAAGACCACGGCCAATACTCTGTGTAGCAAGTGTGGCTACAAAAGCCGGCACTTTTAAATAAGAAATAGCAACACCGTTTACAATACCTACCAGTGCACCAACACCAAGGCAGATCAATACTGTCGGAACTACCGGAAGTCCTACGTTTGTGATCATATAAGCGCCAATAATTCCTGATAAACCAACTGTTGATCCAACGGAAATATCAATTTCTCCCATCAGAATTGCAAGTAACATACCACAGCTGATGATTGCATTTACTGAATTGGATTTTAACAGGTTCAGAATATTTGATGATGTAAGGAATTTCGGTGTAGAAATTGAAACAATAATCACCAAAAGAATCAAACCTATGATCGTACCTATGTTCCTTTTGATAAAACTTACGCCTGGGATTTTATTTTTTTCATCCATTTCCAGACCTCCTAACTTTTTTATTGACAAGAGTTGTTTGTTTTTTTTAATCTCGTTTTGTTGCCAGTGTCATCATTGCTTCCTGTGAGAACTCTGTCTCATTGATTTCTCCTGTAATCATTCCTTCACACATAACATAGCAGCGATTACACATATTAATGATCTCCGGAAGTTCTGAAGAAACCATAATGATGCATGCACCATTCGCTGCCAGTTCATCAATGATTGCATAGATTTCTGCTTTTGCCGCAACGTCAATACCTCTCGTAGGTTCATCCAGGATAATAACTTTTGGCTTGCTTGCCAGCCATTTACTGAGGACTACTTTCTGCTGGTTTCCACCGCTAAGGTTACCGGCCAGCTGCTTTGGAGAAGTAATCTTGATAGAAAATTTCTTTCGATAATCTTCTACCATATGACCCCACTCTTTGTCTTTTACATGAATTCCACTAACAAAATCAGCCAGACAGACCAGACCCATATTAAATCTTACATCATTTTTCAGGATCAGCCCTTCACCTCGACGGTCCTCAGAGACATATGCAATGCCGTTTCTGATTGCATCACTTGGCGATTTGATATTGACCGGTTTACCGTCAAGAAGAATCTCTCCACCACTTTTTTCATATGCACCGAAAATTGTTTTCATAAGTTCTGTACGACCGGCACCTACCAGTCCTGCAAAACCGACAATCTCTCCATACCGTGCTTTAAAACTTGCATCTTTAAACAGTTTAACATGTGACAGATTTTTTGTTTCCAGCGCTACTTCGCCGATTTTGTGCTTATTTTTGGTGTAAAAGCTGTCCAGCTCACGACCAACCATCAGGCTGATCAGATGGTCTTTATCTACATTTGCTGTTTCCAGATCTCCAACCATCTTTCCATCTCGGAGAACTACAATACGGTCTGTAATCGCATAAAGTTCTTCCAATCTATGTGAAATATATATAATTCCAATATTTTTTTTCTGAAGAAGACGGATAATACCAAACAGAATCTCTACTTCACCCTGTGAAAGAGAGGATGTTGGTTCATCCATAACTACTACTTTTGCCTCTGCCGATATTGCTTTGATGATCTCAACCAGCTGCTGCATGCCCATCGTCAGATTTCTTACCATTTCATTTGCTTTTAAGTTTAAATGCAGATCATCAATCAATTTCTGTGTCTGCTGTTCCATTGCCCGTACATCTACAAGGCCAAATTTATTTTTGGGTTCTCTGCCCAGAAATACATTTGCTGCTATTGTTCTATCCGGTACAAGAACAATCTCCTGATGAATAATACGAATACCATTTTCTCCTGCTACCGCGGCAGAAGTAATGTTTTTCACAGTTCCATGCATACGGATTTCTCCGGAATCTGCCTTATAAATGCCACCAAGTATTTTGATCAGGGTTGACTTTCCGGCTCCGTTCTCGCCGAGGATAGCAACAACTTCTCCTTCATCTACAGAAAGGTTTACACCATTCAGCACAACATTGGAGGCAAATGCTTTCGTTATATTTGTCATCTCTAACAGCTTTGTTTCGCTCATATTATGCTACCTCTCATATTTTATAAAGTGGGCGTTGCAAGATTGCTCGCAACGCCCGATTCTGCAATTATTTTGCTTCTTCTGTATCAGCTTCTTCTGTGTCAGCTGCTTCTGTTGTATCTGCTGCTGCATCATCTGTGCTGTCTCCATCCAGAGAATCCCAAGCGTCCAGGTCAAAATCATCAATGTTGTCTTTTGTAATGCTGTAAGATTCGATTGCTGTATTGAATTCGATTTCTTTTCCTTCAAGAACATCGATTGCTTCTTTTACACCAAGATATCCCATGTATGTAGGTCTCTGTGCAGAAGACTGTACCATTGTTCCGTCTTTGATCGCATGTTTACCAATCGGAGCACCATCTTTACCAAGGATGTCAATTTGGCCTGTCTTTCCAGCGTCTTCAACTGCCTGTACAGCGCCAAGAGCGGAAGTATCATTGATGCAATAGATTACATCAATATCATCATTTGCCTGCAGAGCATCGGATACTACGTTAAAGGATGTTTCTGTAGAACCTTCACCTTCAACAATCTGTGCATCTACATATTTATCTGGATCTTTTGCGTTATCTTTGATTCCTTTCCAGAATCCATCTACATTGATGATGCAGGATTCTGCTGTCTGAAGATGTACTGTCAGGATGTTTGCTCCATCCGGATGATTTTCTGCAACCCACTGTCCGGAAAGATATCCGAGCTGCTCATTATCAGAAGCAATGATTCCATCTACAAGATCGTAGTCATCTTCTGTAATTACGTTATCAACGTTAATTACTTTTACGCCTGCATCTTTGCATGTCTGAAGAACTGTCTGTGCTCCAGCTGAATCATATGGAATGTAGATAAGAGCATCAATTCCACTTGCGATCATATCATCGATCTGTGATGCCTGCTGTGTCGGGTCGTTCTGTGGATCAAAGTAGATCAGTTCGCTTCCTGTTTCATCACAAGCCTTCTGTACACCATCAAGTACAGCTGTAAAATATTCATTAGTCAGAGTATATGGTGAAAAACCAATGGTATATTTATCTTTTGCCCCTGTTGTGTCGTCTGCCATAACTGTAGCAGCTCCAGCTACCATTGATAATGCCATAGCACCTGTCAGTAATGTTGCGATCATTTTTTTCTTCATAGAAAAACCTCCCTTTGTTCGTTTTGCGAATTATTCGTTTGTTTTTTGTTTGTATGAACATATTAACACATGATTTTTTTATTTGCAATGCACTTAATAAACAATATTTTGCCAGATTATTTGTGTATTTCTTCTTTTTAGTGTTCGTTAAATCTATCACTTTTGTTCGTTTTGTTTTTCAAGAATCATTATTTTCCAATGTTTTATTTCAAATTCTATTATTTTCAGCATTATTTTTTGTTCATTTTCAATCACTTTTTTGTTCGTTTTTATAGTATTACACAAAAAAAGGCAAAAAAAATCAGCAGAACAATTCTGCTGATTTTAAATTACCCTATTCTGCTATGATCACATTTACACGATGTCTTTTCATAAGAGTCATTGCTTCCTCGTCTATACCCGCATCTGTAATCAATCCGTCAATCTGAGAAAGACTTCCAAATTCATTCAGATTGTATGTGTTCATCTTGGATGAATCTGCAAGAACATAGATCTTTTTGGCAACCGAAAAAAGTGTTCCTTTCAGTCTGGCTTCCGGAGAATATCCGTCATATAATTTCCCATCTGATCCAATTGCCGCAGCCCCAATAAATGCAGTATCCAACTGATATTTCTTTAACTGCTCTTCTGCTACTGGTCCGGAACTGCAGTTTGTAATCCGGATCATATCTCCTCCCAGCATGATCACCGCCAGATTTTCAAACTTAAGCGCCTGCTCTGCAACTGCCAGATGATGCGTTACCACAACCGCACGTGTATCCTCTTCCAGATAGTTTAGAATAATACGCGTAGTTGACCCGGCGTCAATAAATATCCTCTGTCCATTTTGAATCATCGTAGCTGCCAATGCTGCAATTTTATCTTTACTGTCTTTATGTGCAATTCTTGGTTCATCAAAAGAAATCATACGAACTACCGGTTGATTGCCAAGCTCTGCACCGCCATGTGTTCTTGATATATTGTATTCACGCGCCAGCGAATTCAAATCTCTGCGAACTGTCATTTCTGAAATATCAAATTTCTCCGCAAGCTCTGTCACTGTTACTTTATGCTGTTTTTGAAGTATCTCCAGGATAGCAAGACATCTTTCGTTCTTTTTCACAAAATACCTTCCTTTTTATTATAATGATAGACTAATTATAACATTTAAAGAATCATTTTCAAGATATCCGCGAAATTTTATTTATTCTTACAAAACATCACCTGTCAGCTGTTATATCTTATTTACACAGTTCTTCAGCCATCTGATCCAGCTCTTTGATGTTTTCTTCACTTAAGGAAGACATGATCTTAACAGTTGTATCCAGCCATGTGATATTTTTGCTCTTTTCGAATTCTGCCTTCATAACTTTGGCAGCGTTCGGAGCCCAGCTTCCGTTCTCGATCAGACCAATCGTACGGTTCTGATAGTTTCTTTCTGTCAGATGATCGATGTATGTCTTCATGAATGGGAAGATATCTGCATTGTATGTAATGGTTGCAAGAACTAGCTTGCCATAACGGAAAGCATCTTCAACTGCTTCTGCCATGTCATCTCTTGCGAGGTCAAATACAGTAACCTTCGGGCAGCCTTTTTCTTCCAGCTTCTGTGCCAGAACTTCAACTGCTTTCTTTGTATTTCCATATACAGATGAATAAGCGATCACAACACCTTCATCTTCTACTTTATAAGAAGACCAGATGTCATACTTTTCAATGTAATGGCCAAGATTTTCTGTCAGGATCGGTCCATGCAGCGGACAGATTGTCTGAATATCCAGTGTAGAAGCAGCTTTGAGAAGTTTCTGAACCTGCGGACCGTATTTTCCAACAATTCCAATATAGTAACGACGTGCTTCGCAGTCCCAGTCCTCTTCTACATCAAGCGCACCAAATTTACCAAATCCGTCTGCGGAAAACAGAACCTTGTCTGTGCTATCATAGGTAACCATAACTTCCGGCCAGTGTACCATCGGTGCAAATACAAATGTAAGTACATGTTTGCCAAGTGTCAGGCTTTCACCATTAGCAACTACCAGTTTTCTGTCACCGAGATCCATACCTCTGAAAAAGTTCTCCATCATGGTAAAAGTCTTAGTATTGGCTACAACAGTTACCTCCGGATAGGCTTTGACAAAATTCTCGATATTGGCTGCATGATCCGGTTCCATATGCTGTACGACCAGATAATCCGGCTTCGCACCATTCAGCACATTTGCCACATTGCCAAGCCACTCTTCTGCAAAATGCGCATCTACAGTATCCATAACTGCAATCTTTTCGTCCATGATCACATAAGAGTTGTAAGACATACCGTTCGGAACATCATACTGTCCTTCAAACAAATCTACCTGATGATCATTGACACCTACATAATAAATATCATTTCCGACTTTCATTGTTACCATAAACCTCCTCATTGGTCTGTTTTATTTATATCCTTTATTTTTCTTTCTGTTATTCAAACTGTTTTTCACTCGCTTTTGAACTCATTATATCCACTCTTTCACATGAAATCAATAGTTGTTCATTATATTCCTGACATTTTTTGTCAGGTTTTTGTTTTTTCTCTTCACATACAAAAAGCAGCAAAGATCATGATTTCTTCGCTGCCTTCATATTATAAATGAACATACCCAGTGATGCAAGAATGATCAGTCCATATCCAACAAAACTGTAAGTATCCGGAATCTCTCCAAACAGGAAAAATCCCAGAAGTGTCGCAAATATGATCTGCGAATAATCAAAAATTGAAATCTTACCTGCCGGTGCATACGTATACGCCGCAGTGATCGTAAACTGTCCACCCGCAGCGAACAATCCTGCCATCATAAGTGTTACCAGCTGTCTTCCTGTCATCGGCGTATAATCAAAAATCAGATACGGCAACACAAACAGACAGGAAAAAACAGAAAAATAAAACACTATGATGGGACCTTTCACTCCATGTGTTCCGAGCACACGCACCATTGTATAAGCAACCCCTGCTCCAAGCCCACCACAGACACCGATCAGTGCCGGAACCAATGCCGCATTCTGGAACCCCGGTTTCACAACAAACAAACATCCGATAAAAGCAAGAAATACACAAGCTCCCTGTGTCGGCGTAATCTTCTCTTTCAAAAGAAGGAACGAAAAAATGATTGCAAAAAACGGTGATAGTTTGTTCAGGATAGATGCGTCCGCAACCAAGAGATGGTCGATCGCATAAAAATTACAGAGGATTCCCAGTGTACCAAATGCACAACGAAGGAAAAGCGGTCCCCAGTATTGTTTCTGAACTCTTGGTACCATATGCTTTCTGGTCAGAATGATCGCCGCAAAAACAGCTGCTACCAAGTTACGAAAAAAGCTCTTCTGCACAGATGGAAGATCTCCTGCCAGACGCACGCTCACATTCATACATGCAAAGAAAAATGCAGACAGGATGATCATGACCATTCCTTTTATATAATTTTCCTGTTTCATATTTAATCTATAAGCCTCCTCATATTTTCTTTAAAAATAAAAAGCTTCTATAATATATCACTTTTTATTTATCATAGCACCAATCCGCTTGCAGATACAATAGAGATTCTACCACATAACAAGCTGAATATTTTCATTCCCTGTGAATTTTATATGGAAGTTTCACATTCTTTCCGTTATAATGATAGCTGAACACATACACGAAGAGACGCGGCACCTTATTACAACACTAAAGCCGCTTCAGAACGGAGGAGAAATATTATGGAAATTGTTTGTTTAGACCTTGAGGGTGTACTGGTACCTGAAATCTGGATCGCATTTGCAGAAGAGACCGGTATCCCGGAATTAAAAAGAACAACAAGAGATGAGCCGGATTACGACAAATTAATGAAATACCGTCTCAATATTTTAAAAGAACATAATCTTGGACTGAAAGAGATTCAGGAAACAATTTCCAAGATTGATCCACTCCCGGGTGCGAAAGAATTCCTCGACAAGCTCAGAGAAATGACACAGGTGATCATCATCAGCGATACCTTCTCTCAGTTCGCAGGACCTCTGATGAAAAAACTCGGCTATCCGACAATCTTCTGCAACTCACTCGTTGTAGCAGACAACCGCGAAATCACAGACTTCAAGATGCGCTGTGAAAAATCCAAATACACAACTGTCAAAGCCCTGCAGTCCATCGGCTATGACACCATCGCAAGCGGTGACAGCCACAACGACCTTGGCATGATCCAGGCAAGCAAAGCAGGCTTCCTGTTCAAGAGCACCGATGCCATCAAATCTGAATATCCGGAGATTCCGGCATATGAAACTTACGATGAGCTGTATGATGCAATCAGGAAAGTAATCAAAGGATAATATCCAAGACTAAATTCATTCAAAAAATCCCTGACGAATCCGCATTCTTTATAGAATCTTGATCTGTCAGGGATTTCTTTTATATTTTTGCAACAAAAAAGCGGGTGATGGGAATCGAACCCACGTATCCAGCTTGGAAGGCTGGTGTTCTACCATTGAACTACACCCGCATCTGCAATGCATAAACTATAATATCATATTTTACAGAAAATGCAAGCAGAATTTTTATTTTTTTATATTTTTGTATTTATATATGTAATTTAATACAACTGTCCACTATACTTTTCACTCTTTCAGTTCTTGCGTATGGACAAGAGAAGCGTAAATTCCATCTTTTTTCATCAGTTCCTCATGAGTTCCTTTTTCCACAATCTGTCCCTGCTCGATCACAGCAATATCATCTGCATTCTTCACTGTAGAAAGTCTGTGTGCAATAATAATCGTTGTCCTTCCAACTGCCAGTTTCTCAAAAGTTTCCTGAATTTTTGCTTCCGTTACACTATCCAATGCAGAAGTTGCTTCGTCCAGAATCAAAATCGGCGGATTCTTCAGAAAAATACGTGCAATGGAGATTCTCTGCTTCTGTCCTCCTGAAAGAAGTGCCCCACGCTCGCCAACATTCGTATCAAACCCTTTCGGCATTTCCATAATGTCATCATAAATTTCTGCCATCTTCGCCGCCCGGATAATCTCATCCATCGTTGCATCCAGCTTTCCATATCGGATGTTTTCTGCAATGCTGTCCGCAAAAAGAAATACCTCCTGCTGCACAACTCCAATATTCTTATGTAGAGATTCCTGTGTTGCTTTTCGCACATCGGTGCCATCAATCGAAATACTTCCTGATGTTACATCATAGAATCGCGGAATCAGCTGACTCAGCGTTGTCTTACCACCACCAGATGATCCGACAAATGCAATCGTCTCTCCCGGTGCAATATGAAGTGAAACATCCTGAAGCACATCATGATCTTCTTCATAAGCAAATCCAACATGATCAATGTCAATTCTGCCTTTTACATCCTGCAGTTCTGTCGCATCCGGAGCGTCTTTCAGCGTCGCCTCCGTCCGCATCAGTTGTACATATCTGTGCAGACTGGCCGTTCCATTCGCAATCAGTTCCACTGTCGTTGAAAGCTTTCGTACCGGATTCACGAAAGTAGAAACATACAGGCTGAATGTGATCAGATCAATAATATTCAGCTGGTCGGACATGATCAGTGCCCCACCGACTGCAATTACAATCGCAGAAAGAATACACATAAAAAATTCCATCACTGCATTGAACCGTCCCATGGCTCTGTAAAAATCCGCCTTGGAATCGCGATAGCTCAGGTTTGCAGAATCAAATTTATCGAGTTCTTTGTCCTCATTTGCAAAAGCTTTGGCAGTGCGAAGTCCGGAAAGTCCGGATTCAAAATCGGTATTGATCGCTGCCATCTCTTTTTTTACATTACGCGATGCATTCTGCATGGAAAAACGGCATTTCCACACAATGAGCAGAAAAATCGGAATGGTAATTGCGATTACCAGTGCCAGTTTCCACTGAATCGTAAACATAATGATCAGTGCACCAATGATCGTCACAGTAGAAATAAAAATATCCTCCGGTGCATGATGTGCAAATTCTGTAATATCAAAAAGTTCCGATGTGAGCTGGCTCATCAGCTGTCCTACTCGAGCATTATCAAAATACGCATAACTCAGTTCCTGAATATGCTGAAACAGATCACGCCGGAAATCGGTTTCTATCCGCACGCCAAATGTATGCCCCCAGTAGGTGATAATATAAGTAAAAACTGACCGCAAAATATAAGCACAGAACACAACCGCCGTTACTGTCCAGAATGTTCTCCACGCATTGTCCGGCAGAAGCTTATACATACACCATCTGGAAATAAACGGAAATGCCAGATCAATCAGCGCAATCGCTAATGCACATACCATATCCAGCAAAAATAATTTCCTGTGAGGTTTAAAATACGACAGAAAGATCTGCATCTCACTTTTGTTCTTAAAGTTCTTCTGATTCATCTTCCCTCTCCCTAGCAATACTCCACTCCCGGTACAAATGATTCCCAATGCCAGGACAAAAAGTCCTGTAACATAAAAAATCACCCGTAAAGTCGAACTTTTTTCATTTTTATTCACTCACTTTCCGGGAATCATCTTAGCACAAAACCCTGCACATATCAACCAAAGCTGATATATGTGGGACTGGAATATAACGCAAAAAGCCGGGACCTTTTCGGATCCCGGCCATATATAAGAGGGAGAATAAGCAATGGAGGGTTAACCTTCGATTGCGATATAACCGTCTTTTTCTTCAACAGCTTTTGGTGCTTTCTTCGGAAGAGAAAGTTTCAGAATACCATCTTCATATTTTGCATGAATATCTTCTTCCTTTACTCCATCACCTACATAGAAGCTTCGACTCATGGAACCTGCATAACGTTCACGTCTGATGTAGTTTCCTTCTTTGTCCTTAGCATCCTTATCAAGTCCTTTGGCTGCCGACAGTGTCAGATAACCATCTTTCAGCTGAACTTTAATCTCATCTTTCTTAAATCCCGGAAGATCAATATCAAGTTCATAGCTGCCATCTGTCTCACGGATATCTGTTTTCATCATATTCTGTGCATGTTTACCATAAAGTGGATTCTTCTTGCCCCAAAACTCATCGTTAAACGGGAAGTTCATCCAATCATCATCAAATAAGTTTTCTCCAAAAATACTAGGCATTAACATAAGTCATCTCTCCTTTTCATGACAAACAAATCTATATTCAAGTCTTTCGACTGTTACTTACAATTATATTTAAAGGGTACTGCCCGAAATCTTCGGGCAACACCACGAGCTTTTTATCAATCAGATGTTATCATTATCATTCAATGGTTATATATTTCGGATCATTGGAAACTGGTTTTGCTTCTTTCTTCGGAACAAACAGTTTCAGGATACCATGTTTGTATTCACCTTTAATGTCTTCCTGAGTCACTTCTTCGCCTACATAAAAGCTTCGCTCGCAGGCTCCTGCGTAACGTTCACGTCTGATGTAGTGTCCCTTCTTATCTTCATCGTCTTCATCCAGACCTTTTGCTGCACTGACAGTTAAGTAACCATCTTTTAATGCAACTTTGACTTCATCTTTCTTGAAGCCAGGAACATCAACAATCAGTTCATAACCTTCCGGTTTTTCCTTAATATCTGTCTTCAGGAGATTCTGTGCTCTTCTTCCGTACAGCTTCTTTTCCGCTTTCTTCTCATCTTTGTCATCATAATAGAATGGTGTAAAGAAATCATCAAATAAGTTTTCTCCAAAAATACTAGGCATTAACATAAGTCATATCTCCTTTCAAAAGCTCCCTAGATCTTCACGATCCAGTCTGCTGTATTATCATTTCTAGTTCTTCGAACATCTGGAATACCTTTTCTTTTATCTCTCTTCCTTTGTTCTATCTGTAATATAACACGCATTATTAGCACTGTCAAGAGGTGAGTGCTAATTTTTTGTGAAGATTTTGTGAATGTGTTTTGTGAACGCTATAAGCCATGCAAAATGGTGAAAAAAGACGCCCTGCAAGTTTACTGTTAATGCATCAGCCTTTTAAAATTAGCCAACTACTTTTCCAAAAGTTTTTAAGGTGGAGCCGGAAGTGACTTGGATAGGAGCATATTTTTTATTTAGAGAAATAAGTTGGATACCGGAATCAGATTGATGATATTTCTTTACATAAGCATCACCATCAAGGAAGAAGACACCGATTTCTCCTTCTTCAAGTGTTTCTTGTTTATGAATCCAGATGATCTGTCCATCCAGATAGAGAGGCTCCATGCTGTCACCACATACCCGGACACCGAAGTCAGCACTGGAAGATACTTCATCACCAACTTCAATTTCGGAAAAACGGTCGGAATCAAGGAATTGTCCTGTTCCAGCTGAAACCGGGAGATCATAGAGACTGAGAGTTCTTCGTGGAAATTGATAAATGATTGGTTCTTCCCGAATGTATTCCCCACTTTTCATTAATAGGTTCATGTAGTCAAGAACTTTGGCTTGTCCTTCGTCATTTAATTTGGAGAAAAGTTTCTCATCCGTTCCAATCTGGAATGTTCTATTTATATCGGAAATCTCAAGAATCTCACAGAGGGCAAAAAATTGTAAAACATTTGGCAGGTTTACATTTTTTTCCCATTTACTGATAGAATGAGCTTTTACATCTAAGCCTCTTTCACACAGAAGAGCTGCCAGTTGTGGTTGAGACAGTTTTCGGTATTTTCTTTTATTAGCAATAATGGATCCAAAATCTTTCTTTATCATCATACACCTCCATATGCAGGTATTTATTCCCTATATATACTATAACCCATAACAGATAAAAAATCAACAATAATAGCGTTAAAATCCAGAAAATCAACATATTTGCTACTTCGCAAAGATTTAAAAACGATATATAATGCCTGTATAGAAAAAGAACACACGTTCTAAAAGGGAGGTGAAAATGTGGAAAAAGTAGTATTGCACAGTGATGCCAACTGTTTTGTGTGACTTGAAAGTCACTACATTTATTGTCTTACCGTAAGGTGTAAGACCTGCTGTTCCGTCAGTTGAGTCTAATATCTACAAAGTAGCGGGTAACTGCTATGAGGAAACGAGATATGAAAAATCATCTTTACAGAGATGTAGAACTGATTCCGTGAGGATAAGAACAAGTAAGAGCAACACTGACTTGAGATGATGACTGGGATAGAATGGCTAAGATATCTGAATCACTGGTAAATGCCGTTATGCGCGAACAGGCCAAAGGTTGCTGGGCCTGGCCCAAAATGGGAATGCGGTTTGGTTGGGGGTTGAAACAGCCACCACACGGACTATAGAACCGTCGGCAGAAAGGTGGAGCCTAATCTACCAGCATAAATGTAGTGGAACAAGGTAAGCCCGTATATCTCCATAAAGATACGGAAAGTAACCCGTAAGGGAAACCGATAGATGTGCGGGTAAGGAGGACGGAGAAAGCGAATGCCTTCTTGTAATGAGAAGGATAGAGAATATACTCACCCGAAAGGGGGCAGACTTCCGTCTGGTCTTATGTTGCAAGAGAATTAGCAGAATTTCTGAAAGGAGAAATGCAAATGTACGAGAAATCGTGTGCATCTTCAAATCACATTAAGAGCTGGAAGGATATTGATTTTGGAACAGCTGAATATGAGGTTAAGAAACTGCAGATGCGTATTGCAAAGGCTGTAAAGGAGAACAGAGTAGGAAAAATCAAATCCTTACAATGGACTCTGACTCATTCGTTTTATGCAAAAGCAATTGCTGTAAAAAGAGTAACAGAAAACAAGGGTAAAAGAACACCTGGAGTAGATGGCGTGTGTTGGATAAGTAATGAGGACAAATTTAACGCCATATTCACACTTCAGAGAAGAGGATACCAACCTCAACCGCTCAGACGAATCTACATTCCAAAGAAAAATGGAAAAAAGAGACCACTGAGTATTCCTACAATGAAAGATAGGGCAATGCAAACATTACACAAAATGGCACTGGAACCAGTCACAGAAACTCTGGCAGACGGCACTTCATACGGATTCAGACCCAACAGATGTGTTCAAGACGCTATAGAGCAATGTTTTGTCGACTTGGCTCGAAAAACAGCACCAGAATGGGTGTTGGAAGGTGACATAAAAGGATGTTTCGATAACATAAATCATGAATGGATGCAAAAGATTATCCCTATGGACAAAGAAATTTTGCACAAATTTCTTAAAGCTGGATTTGTGGAAAAGGGAAAACTCAATGCTACTGACCAAGGAACACCACAGGGAGGTACTATTTCACCGACGCTGTGTAATTATGTATTGGACGGATTAGAAAGATTATTGAAGAACAAGTTCAAACGGTATTGGTCGAAAGGTAGACAGATAAATCCAAAAGTAAATCTGGTGCGCTATGCAGATGATTTCATTATTACAGGAGTATCAGAGGAACTATTAAGAAACGAGGTACTACCTTTAGTAAAAGAGTTCATGCATGAAAGAGGATTAGAATTATCGGATGAAAAGACAGTTATTACGAACATACACGATGGATTTGACTTTTTGGGTTGTAATATTCGTAAATATGGGGATAAATTACTTACCAAACCATCAAAACAGAATGTTAAATCAATTATGCGTAAAATTCGTGGAACAATTAAGAAGTTCCGAACGGGCAAGCAATCCGATCTGATCAAATGCCTGAATCCTATTATCAGAGGATGGGTGAACTTTCAGAAGTATAACGTATCTTCGGTTGCATTTAGATATGTGGACTGGCAGACATTCAAGGCGCTATGGAGATGGTGCCGACGTAGACATAAAAACAAACCAGCCGCATGGATAAGAGATAAATATTTCCACAGAATCGGAAACCGTAGCTGGACTTTCTCTGAAAAGCTGACGGAGGATAATTATCTCGCATTAGTATATGCAACCGACACAAACATTACCCGTTTTACACGTATTAAAGCGGAAGCGAATCCCTACGATGAAATTTGGATGGAATACTTCGCTGAACGCAAAAATAAATCCTACAGCAATTTCAAATTTGTATACGAATGATATACAACCGGCTTATTGTGGCAGCAATAGGCTTTATAAGGCTTGAGCCGTATGATGGGAAACTATCACGTACGGTTCTTAGGGGAGGGAAGGACAGTAATGCTCTTCTCTTACCCGACTACGCCAGTGTGGAAATGCTATATCACCCAGAGTATGCAGGGTATCCCCTGGCGGTAGGCGGGGATCCCGAGGCGAGGCATGGAATTGTGCTTACAGCCAATTATGTGGCAAAGAAAAAAGGAGTGAAGACGGGACAGGCACTTTGGCAGGCAAAAATGGCATGTCCGGATCTTGTGATTGTTCCGCCCAGGATGGACTTGTATCTGCGTTTTTCTTCTCTTCTAAGAGAAATTTATGGGGAATATACTGATCTGGTTGAACCATATGGATGTGACGAAGCCTGGTTAGATATTACGGACAGTGCGGCCTTAAAGGGAGAGGGAAGAAAAATTGCAATGGAGATTAACCGGCGTGTGAAAAAAGAACTGGGAATTACGGTCAGTATCGGGATTTCCTGGAATAAGATTTTTGCAAAACTGGGAAGTGATTATAAGAAGCCTGATGGAATCACGGTGTTTTCAAAGGAAAATTATAAGGAACAGCTCTGGAGACTTCCTGCTGCAGATCTTTTGTATGTTGGACGTTCTACCAGAAATACGTTAGATCGTTATGGAATTCAGACAATTGGGGAGCTTGCCCTGGCGGATTCAAAGTTTCTGGAACGGTTATTTGGAAAAATGGGTCTGGTGCTTTACTCTTTTGCAAATGGCTGGGACGAGTCACCTGTATCGGCGCAGGGGTATGAAGCACCTATAAAGTCTATTGGTAATAGTACAACCACTCCCAGGGACCTGGAGAACAACCTGGACGTACAGATTGTACTGATGGCATTGGCAGAAAGTGTTGCAGCCAGGCTTCGGAAACATGGCTTCAAATGCAAGGTGGTGTCTATCACCATCCGGGATAATGGGTTATACTCTTTTTCGAGACAGAAAAAGCTGGAGAGGCCTACGGATATTACCAATGAGATTATGACGGCTGCCTACCTGCTGTTCAAAGAAAATTATAACTGGAATCATCCGATCCGAAGCCTTGGAATACGTGCAGAAAATCTGGTTTTGGCAGACGTACCAGTACAGCTTGATTTGTTTATAAGCGAGGAACAACGGGAAAAGCAGGAAAAAATGGACCAGGCTGTAGATGAGATTCGCAGAAGGTTTGGGTATTTCAGTATCCAAAAAGCGTTTGTGTACCAGGACAAAGCTCTGGCAAGCTTGGATGCACAAAGTTCCCACACGGTTCATCCGGTAGGCTATTTTAATGGGAGGTAATTGGTAAATGGAAAATGCAAAAGTATATGTAGAGGTTCTGGTGAGTTTTGATAAGGACGGAACTATGAGTCCAGTGGAATTTATCTGGGAAGATGGAGAAAAATATCATGTGGACCGTATCCTTGCAAGGGAACGCTGTGCAAGCCGAAAAGCAGGCGGAGTCGGGATGCGATATACCGTAATTGTGAATGGAAAAGAGAGCCATTTATACTATGAATTTGATAAATGGTTTATGGAAAGGCGCTGTTCCTAATGTTTGTTCTTGGAAAATATGAGACAATACATGTGCACAATATATAGAATTATACGATTGACACATACCATATATTGTGCTATCCTATAATCGAATTATCATTTATGCATAGCACCCCTATGTAGAAAAGTTTAGTCCTGATAAGACATCAGGAGCAATCATTTGAGATTACATATCTGGAACATATAGAAAGACATCAAAAAAACCTGGAATGGATTTTTGATGTCTTTTTTTGTTGCCAAGAATTTCAGAGACAAAGGGCGCAAATACGAAAGAAAGGAGAAGATTGATAGTTCAAAAAATATAAGAATATCGGAGGATGAACATGGAACAGAAAATTTTGCAATATGAAGGACCGGTTAGAAACGAAGAAATCGTTCTGAAAGTAGCTTCCTATGCGTATGGAAACCAGCTTTTTGTTGGAATGATGAGACCAGGCGAGGAAGAGGAGTCATATGGTGATCTGACCATAAACCTGCCCTATGAAGACGTAGAGAGAAATGAAGCATTTATTTCGGACCTTAATTGGAAGTATAAAATTAAGTTTATCCGCAAATATAAGCTTGGGAGAGTTCGGCGAAGAGTAGGACATTCCGGATATTGTACTTATCGTCTGGTTCAGTTTAATTTGAAAAAGCTGGCAGAATACGATCCGGAAGGTGTGGAAAAGTTTCTTGCGGAACAGAAAGGAGAACACGCGTAAATGGAAAATGCCGGGAACCGAAAAGTGTTAGAACTGTAAAGAAGGTGATGGCATAAGAAATGAAGAGTATGCAGGCTATTATTGCCTGGTACTGGCAATTGTGTGCGGGCTGAACGCAGCGGAGGCCTGGAAAATCTATCAGTATGGACCGGACCATCCGCTAAGTAAAAAAATTCTGAAGCATAAAATCAGGGATTCCTCCCTGAAAAAGCTGAAGAAAAAAGAGCAGGAGAAAATGATGAAAAAGCTGTTTCTGGAAGGCTACAGTAAAAACGCAATTGCAGATGCGTTTGAATGCTTACCGGAAACCGTAACAGCGAGAATCAAAAGAGCTGAGGAGGACATGAATGGAACATAGAAATATAAATACAGTTGGAACGATATTTAATGACTTTTTAGGCTTGTACACAGGAGAAAGACCTGTTGGGATCCATGAGCTGATCCAGAAATATGACAGGCATCCGGTCCTGATGGGATTGTTGTCCAATGTGGATTCTGTTATTTATGTGGATGTTAAAAAGGCCATGTATGAGATCTATCCATTTTACAAGAAATACAGACATCGTGCATTGGATGATAATGCGTGGAAAGACATTGTAGAGAGTGCGGAGACCCTTGAAAAGAAGTGGAATGAAAACCTTTGGGTACGCCGGGTAATACTGAATCTGGTGAATGAGCTTGATAAGGAATCCCAGGAAGTGCAAAGAGCGGCAGCTGGCGGAAATGCAGAAAATCATGCATCCAAAGCGGCATAATGACGGGAGGAACTTTATATGCTGGAAAAATTGGCAAAAAGCATAGAGGAAGTAAATGTCCTGGCAGAACATTACCGGACCTGTCAAAATGTAGCGGCAATAGAAGGGCTTGCAAAAGAATGTTTCATATCCAAAGAGGACACGGATGCTTTTATAGCGGGAAAAAGGAAGTTTCTGCTGAAGGTTTTGTTAACCCAGCAAGCTGTGTCTGTAACCGAAAAACTGACAGAAGAAATGCTTCTTTTGCAGGATTCAGGGTATGCGACCGTGCTTGGCACGTATCTTTTAGACCTTGCCAGAAAAGATCCTGTTATGAAAGAGGTGATCCTCCAGCCCCATAAGACGCTGAGGCACTGTCTCGAATATGTCCATGAAAAAGCATATGAGACGGCACTGGAGAAAGCAAAGAAAGAGGGAAAAACTGGTGTGGGGCAAAATGCTGGTATTGCGATTGGCTCTACAGAGGTATTTGCCTGGGTAATAGACTATTACCTGTTGGATGACCGTAAAGACATGGAGAAAAAAGCGCAAGAAGAAAAAGATACAATAAAGAAAGCCTGGAAAAGAGCGGATTCAATTAGGACATTGTCAGCAAAATCAAAAGATGCAGATACGAAGAAAGATGTTTCGGAAGAGGCAAAGGTGGCAGCAAAGCCAGCAGTGCAAAAGAAAGAAGAACCGGAGCAGCTTTCTTTATTTAATTTAGGAGCCTGAATATGATTGCATACAAAGGGTTTGAAAAAAATATAAGTTGCAGGGGTTATCAATTCAAACGATATGGGATCAATGAGACAACGGAGGCAAATTGCAGACAGAATGGATTCCATTGTGCGGAAAATCCGCTGGATTGTCTTGTCCACTATCCGAATTGGAGAAACTCCAGGTATTTTGTAGTGAAAGCATTTGGAGATTTGGATGAAGATGACCGGGATACCAAAATCTCGTGCACAAAGATGGAACTGAAGGAGGAACTGGATTTTTCAATGCTTTTACTACGGGGAGCTGCGTATATGGCAATACATCCGGACCGCCCATGGTGCAGCCTGGTTTGCAAAGAAACAGGTGTGGGCAATAATGGATTCGTAATTGTACGCGGCAAACAACCAAAAGCAAAAGGAAGGAAAAATGATCTTCTTATTCTTGTCCAGGAAGAGCCTGACAGCAATGAGATTATATATGTAAACCAGTTCTGTGTGGATGGCATAAGACATAAGGAAAATGAATGGTACGGAATTGCAGATTGAAAATTGAATGCTGGATCAGCGGTTATAGAGAAACCGCAGAAAGGATTATTACGATGAAGTTAGGATATTTGGAATTTGTTGAGGTATTAAGAAAACAGCTTTTAAATGCTTTGCATTTACAGGAACAGCAAATATTTTTTAAAAAGAAAGCCATAGATAATAAGGATCGCTTATTTGTGGAGGCATTTGAAAATTCAAGTGGAAAACAACTGTGCGGTATTGACGTGAAAGATTTATATGAGCGTTGTATGGAAGGGAGTTCGATGGAGTCAATTTTATATTCTGTACAGGAGGAAATCGAGAAATTAAAAACGGTTAACATGTTAGAGGGCAAGATGACTCCTGACAGTTATCAAAAAATCAAAAAATACCTTTTTGTGAAACCTCTTAACAAGAAAAATCATTCGCTTGAGATGGAAGATGCAGTGCATGAGGATGTTGGCGATATCGCTTGTGTCCTGTATATGATGCGTAGTAACACGAACGAGTATTTTACAGGCATAAAGATAAAAAATAAGCATTTGGAACAATGGGAAATGACAAAAGAGGCTGTTATGGAAGAGGCATTTAAAAATACCTGCCAGATGGCACCCCCTCTCCTTTATACAAATCATGGGAACGAATGGGGAGAACCCTTTATGGAGAATGGAGCATCCTGCTTATCGAAAAGTGACAGAGTTAGGGGAATTCAGCTTTCTACAAATGCTGAAGAATATGGAGCTGTTTCTGTATTTTATCCTGGCGTTCTTCAAAGACTGGCACAGCTTATGGCAAGTGATTTGTATATTGTATTTACAAGCAGGAACGAAGGGGTAATTTACAGTGTAAATGAGAGTAATTTAGAAAATATTAAGGCTGAACTCAATGAAATGGTAATCGAGTATGGAAATGGTATGGTGTATGAAGACGATTTATTGTCAGAAGAACTCTACTACTATAGCAGAATCGAAGATAAGATTTCTGTATATATGGAAAAAGTAAAGGTTAGCTTTACTACGGTTAATTTAGCGGAAGAGCACTGATTATTGGAAAAGCAGGTAGGGCTGCACAATAGTTAAGTAAGCATTATGTGTATGAATCCTAATGAAAGGAAATGAAAATACTATGAGTGAAATTTTAAGTTATGAGAAGTTTATTGAAAACTTAAGAGGGTATCTGTTAGATGCTTTAAACCTGCAAGAAAAACAGATTTACTTTGAAGCAAAAGATGAAGAGGGAATGACTCCGAATGGAGACCGTTTATTTGTGGAATGTCGTGTAAGTTCAGAAGGGAAAGAAGTATGTGGAATTCATACAGAAGAATTATATGAGGATTATCTGGATGGTGTTTCGATAGATAAAATTGGAGATACTGTTACAGAAGAAATTAAAAAACTAAGTAAAGCAGGATTCTTCGAAAAAACAAAGAATGTAAATAATTATTCAAAAGTGAAGGAGGATCTTTTTATCCGTCTTTTGAATAAGAAAAAACATGAAAAGGCATTGGAAAATGCGGTGTATAAAGAGGTGGACGGCATAGCCTGTGTTCTGTATATGAAAGTGGGTCAGTGTAATGGCCGTATTTCGAGCATGAAAATCCGCAAAGATAGCCTGGTAGAATGGGGGCTGGATGAGAATGAGGTCTATGAAAATGCACTCTTAAATACCTATCTTCTTACACCACCAAGGATTTATCAGTGGGAACGTTTAGTTTTAAATCCTGATTATGATGGAGAGGACTTTATGGCCTATGGCTACGATAATTATGGAATGAGGTTGTGTGGCGAACGCGTAGGCTATTGTTTATCAACGGATAAGCGTACAAATGGAGCTGTGGCTGTTTTCTTGCCTGGAGTGGCACAAAAACTTTCAGAAATTTTGGATGATGATTTTTATATTGTATTTACAAGCATTCACGAAGCGATGATTCATCCGAAGAGCAAGTGTTATCCAGAAGGCTTGGAAAGAATCCTGAAAGAGACAATTGAAGATGCTACCCCAGACGAAGATTTTCTGGCAGATGAAATATATTACTATGACAGATGCACCAGGAAAATTGCAAAATGGGATAAGGTGGTATCAAGGGTAACCTTACCTGTCGGCCGTGTTGAACTTGTTCCGGTATGAGAATGTTCGGAAACATTTGAAGAATTATAAGAAAGGAAAACTTAGTATGCACGTAAATTTAACATACGAACAGTTTGTGCAGGAATTACGAAACTGGATCATAAAAGCTGCTCATCTCCCAGAGGACTATGTTTTCTTTAAGAAAAAAGAGAAAACCGGAATAACCGCAAATGGGGATCGGTTATTTGTAGTCTGCGCTGAAACTGATTCTGGAAAAGACATCTGCGGGATTTTTGTGGAAGAACTTTATCAGGATTATGTAGAGGGGACTTCCATGGAAAACATAGAAGCAAGGGTGAAGTGTGATCTGGATAGAGTAGGAAATATGGAAAATACCAGATATCTGAATGATTATGAAAAAGTCAAGGAACATCTTTTTCTGGGGCTTTTGAACCTGGATCAGCACAGACATGAACTGAAAAATGCCGTATATAAAACAATGGGAGACATTGCAATCACGTTATATGTGCATGCAGGAACCTTGAAGAATGGGATTACATATTTGAAAGTCAGATCGGAATATTTGGAAGCATGGGGCCTGGAAAAAGACGATGTTTTACACGAGGCTCTTTTAAACAGTTATCGTATATTGCCTCCAAGAATCTATGATTTCAAAAAAATGATGTACACTCCGGGTTATGCTGGTGAGGACTTCCTGAATATGGATCCTTATTTTATTTCGGATAAGAAAAAGAAGGAGGGAATCTGTCTTAGCGTAAAAGGACTCTCAAATGGTGCTGTGGCAGTTCTGTATCCAGGCGTGATAAAGAAACTGGTGGAATTCATGGACGGGGGTTTTTATGTGGTATTTAGCAGTGTCCATGAAGCCATGATATACAGTTCAAAACTTTGCAGCCTGGAAGAACTTGAGAATTTACTAAGAACTTCTAATGCAAGAATGACATTCCAAAAGTAGTTTTTAACGTATAAGGTCTATTATTACTGCAAGGAAGAGGATAAATTTATTATGCTTCGAGGCAGTATGAAAATGTTAGTTACAACAATCCGTATGGATGAGGAAAATTAAATGACAAGGAACGGGATACGGCAGGAATTTCCTGCCGTATCTGTCGTTAAGAGGAGATGAAAATGTCCGAGGAATACAAATACAATTTATTGACGCAGGAGCTGCTTCTTCAAGGATATACGACAGAAAACCATCCCGACTATGTTCGAATTGGAATCGGAAAGATGGGAAAATCCCCCCTTGAAAATTCGGATGGTGGATTTGTTTATACCGACGAGTATCTGGAAGAGAAAACTTTTATGTCCGGCTGTGGGCTGTATGTGAAATGGGAAAATTGTATAGACCGCTTGGAGTATATGAATGAGACATTTTGCTTTGAAAACGATAATGTGGCATTCCGATGCCCATGGCATAAGAAAGATTGTGAACGGAATCATCCATTATTAAAGGAAGATGAATTTTGCGTCTGCCATATGGTATCGGATTACCAGTATAAAAAAAGCGTGGAATATCTGAAAGAACAGGCAGACAGGAAAAAAGAAGAATTGTTTCAAAAATTTAAGGAACAGCATAAAAACCGAATTTGTAAGCTGCACATGTTCTATAACTACGACAAGCAGAAATGGAGCCTGCAGTATGATCCGATGAAGTGTATATGCGGTCCAGGAGATTACTGTACGCTGCGGGGCAGACCTCTTTCCGAAAAGACAGGGAATATCTACTATGATGTAAAGGTATCTACAATCCGAAAGGATGATACCTTTTTTACTGGGAAGCCTGTAGTGACGATCACAAGGGGAAAGAAATTTTTGCAGGGCAAGGTTCCGGTCGATATCTGTGAGGAAATTATAAAAAGAAACCAGGAGGATATTTTTGATAAGGAATGGCAGAATGGCTATTCTATGCAGGCATTGTATGATCCGGATTTGAAAGTGGAAATTTTGAACATTAGAGTTGCTGCACGATTGACGCGCGATACGGCACAGGATCTTGAGGATGAGAAAGCTGGAATAAATGTTGGATATGAGGCAGATTCTGTGAAAGCGAAGAAGAAGTGGAAACAGGAACGAAAAGAGAAACGCCTGGAGCAGGCAAAAAGAAAGCTTGTGAAAAAGGGCTGGGAGTCTCTGAACGATACGGAACAAAGATTTATGAAGAAGAGACTGTCTGCTGAACAGATTGAAGCGTTGCAACAGGAGTGGGTTACGGCAAATGAGCATAAGGATGAGGCTGAGCAGTTAACCCTGGATTTATAAAATAACTTCGGAAAGGACGAATGAAATGGAAAAACGAAAGCTTAAAAAAATGAAGGTATTGGAACCATCAAAGGAGATGGTTTTGGCGGCAGAAAGTGATATTCCAGTTATCGGGAATATGGCTTATGAGAAAATGAAGTATCCAATTGGTTTGTTCCTTCAGGCTGAAATGGACGAAAACATTTTAAAAATTGGTTTTTTCTTTACGGATATTTTAACTGCAGGTGGAAGACGACCTTTATATACCCTGTTCATCGATAAGGAAAAAGATAGCTTCCTTGGGTATGATTACCGGCTAAAGGGATGGACTAATAAAATGTTGGAGAATATTGAATGGCCAAACGGGATAAAGTATGGTCATGCATGGTGTGATACAAACAGTCTGGATCAGATATGGGAAACTCTAGGTGAGGAGTACAAAAAAGACAACGTGTATTATGCTATTTTACAATTTGAAAAAGAGGTACGTAGAAGAAAAAGAATACAGAAAAACCGATTGCGTACACAGGCCTGGGATCAGGTGATGAATTGTGTGAAGAATACACCGAAAGACTGGGATCGGTGGATGAAAAAAGTAGGGATTACACAGAATTATATTTTCTATAAATACTCCCGGAAAGAAAGTATGACAGGTTATTGTACCTGGTGCGAAAAGAATGTGCCTGTAAAAGCTGTAAAACATAACAAAACAGGAAAATGCCCTAATTGCGGGCATAAGATCCAGTATAAGGCAATCGGAAAACAGCGTATGGTAAGTTCGCGTGAGGAAACGGCATATCTGTTACAAACGTGCGGACAGAATTTTGTCGTTCGTGAATTCAGAGCTAGTGTGAAATATGATATGCTGGCATATACGAAACCAATATATAATTGGTGGGAACAACGCAGATTTGTCTATGATACAGATCTTAATAAAAAAGAGTTTTATTATGGATACTACCGTGGAACAGATGAACATAGGTGGATTCAGGGAGAACTCTATCCGAACCGTCCGTATTATTGGGGCTATGAACCGCGTTATCCAGGACGTATCTATAAAAAATCCCTTCATGGAATTCAAAATAAGCAATTTAGAAGAAGTGGATTTTATGAATTAATTAGAAAAAGTGAAAAGATAGAGCCAATCTATTATTTAGATCGGTTAAGCTGGTATCCCTATTTTGAACAATTGGCAAAAGCCGGACTGGATCAGTTAGTGGATGACATTTTGAGTACTGGAACATCTATCTATTTCCAAGAAGCAGACTCTTTAGGACATGCACTGGGGATTGATAAATTCCGGCTAAACAGACTTCGGAATAACAAGGGTGGACGCATATTTCTTGAATGGTTGATTTTTGAAAAAGGATTGGGAAAGGTGATCAAAGATGACGTGATTGCCTGGTTCTCAAAATGTAAGATTAACCCGACAGAACTATCATTTATACTAGATCGAATGAGCCCGGAACAGATAAAGAATTATTTAGAAAAACAGGCAGAAGAAAGTGAAAAGAAACCGAAAGATCTTGTGGGTACCTGGAAGGATTATCTTGATATGGCTGAAAAACTAGGCCTGAATGTAAAAGATTCCATTGTATATCGGGTACGAAAGCTGGAACTGCGGCATAATGAAGTGATCCAAATGCTGAAAGATAAAGAAATGGATTTGAAAGCAGATGAGATCGTGGAAAAGTTTCCTACAATAGAAGCGGTTTGCGAAAGTCTGAAAAAATATGAATATAAAAATCAAAAATATCAGATTGTAGCACCGCGAAGCGTCAGGGATATTTTTGTAGAGGGAAATGAACTAAAGCATTGCATTACTGGAAAGGAAACTTATTTTGACCGTATGGCAAAACAGGAATCCTATCTTTTGTTTCTACGAAAAACAGATACTCCAGAGAAACCCTATTATACATTGGAGGTGGAACCTGATGGAACAGTACGCCAGAAGCGGACTTATTTTGACCGTCAAAATCCTGACATTGAGGAAGCAAAAAAATTTTTGGTAAAATGGCAGGAGCAGCTTGTGCGTAAGCTCAACAAGGAAGATAAGATCCTTTCACTAAAGAGCCGGGATCTTCGGAAAAAAGAAATCAAAGATTTGCGGAAAAAGAAAGTAAAAGTGAATGGATTTGGATTCACTGGAAAGCTGCTTGCGGATATTCTGGAAGAGGATTTGATGGAGAACGCCGCATAAAATGGTAAACAAAAGAGAGAAAGGATAAAGATACTATGGCCTATATAATGTTTGATGATAACCAGGTTGTTATCACTGGTAAGTTTGTAATGGATTTTACATTTAGTCATAAGATTTGTGGAGAATGCTTTTATAAGACGGAGCTTCAGGTTAAGCGCCTCAGCGATTCTGTAGATACAATTCCGGTGCTGATATCGGAACAAATTGCAGATATTACGAAGAGCCGCGTTGGTGAATTTGCGGAAATTTATGGGGAATTTCATTCACATAATCTACGTGAAGAAAACCATACTCGATTAGAGCTTTATGTATTTGCCAGGGAAGTGAAATTTGTAGAGGTAAATGACTCTAAGACGGATTACACAAATCGAATTCTTCTGGAAGGTACAATCTGTAAACCTACAGTTTACCGAAAAACCCCTCTGAAAAAAGAAATTACGGATCTGCTTCTGGCTGTGAACCGGTCTTTTGGAAAATCAGATTACATACCCTGCATTTGTTGGGGGAGTACCGCCCGCTATGCGGCTGATCTTAAAGTGGGAACCCGTGTGATGGTCTGGGGCAGAATCCAAAGCCGGGAGTACAAAAAACGGATCGAGGAAAATGAAACTCAGAAGCGAATTGTATATGAGGTTTCAATAAATACGCTGGAGGTAGCGTAAATGTTGAGTTTATAACTTTTTATGATAATTAAGCGATAATAATAAAACTTTAATGCTACATATTTGAAACTGTGATGAAATTGACACATAGTTTCATGGATGATATTATAAAAATGGTATTTGGCAGTAGATGCTGCATAAACTCTTATCTCGGTTAGGTTCGGGATGAATGGAAATAACGGTAGTGTGTGCAATTGCACCCAAAAATCACGAAAACGTTGATTTTTGGGTGCTTTTTTTGATTTGGGAGGTGATTATTATGTCTGAGAAATATTTGCTGACGATTGATGAGGCTGCTGAATATTTCAACATTGGTAAAAACAAACTGCGCGATATGATAAAAGAACCTTGCTGCAATTTTGTGCTTTTCAATGGTAAGAAAGCGCTTATCAAAAAAAACAGACTGGAATCATATTTAGATGAAACTGTTTATTTATGATTGCAGGAAACGGAGGTGTGTGATAAGATTAGTGCTATAAAAAATAACATTTACGCACCTCTAGTTAAAAAGAGGTGAAAGAATGGGAAAAAATTTAAAAGGAAAGGAATTGGGAAAAGGCATTACACAAAGAAAAAACGGGGTGTATCATGGAAGGTATGTAGACCGTTTTGGCGCCAGAAGATCCGTCTATGGTACAACGGTGAAAGAAGTAAAAGCGAAGCTGGCAGAGGCGGAACTAAACGAACAAAAGCTGTCAAATATTGTTGATGAAAAAATAACATTGGATGAGTGGTACGAAAAATGGATGCGGGTTTATAAAGAGCCTGTTGTCAGGCTCAGTACAAAAACTACATACAATTCAATGTATAGAAGGTTGATTTCACCAGTTTTTGGAAAAACTCGTTTAGTAAATATCACCAAATTGATGATTACAGATTTAGTGAATAATATGTCAAAAAAAGGATATCAGTATGAGTCTCTGAACAAAGTGAAGGTTCTTCTTATTGATATGCTTAATAGAGCAATGGAAGATCAGTTCCTTATCCGCAATCCAGCAAAAGGTGTAAGATTGCCAAAGAATAAGCCGCAGAATGAGATTAAGGCACTCAGCAAAGAGGATCAGACAGACTTTTTTGAATGTGCCGCCGGTACATTCTATAATAATATGTTTGTTGTTGCTGTAAATACTGGTTTACGTCCGGGAGAATTGTATGCGCTTACGGAAGAGGATATTGATTGGAAAAATAATGTTATTCATGTGAATCGTACGCTGTTGTATCAGAAACTGGAGGGTGATGAGTGTAAGACATTTCATCTTGGTCCCCCAAAGACAGAAACAAGCATAAGAACAGTTCCGATTAATTCATATTGCCGTAAAGCACTAGAAAAACAGATTATTCAGCATAAAATTGTAATGGCGAAAACGTGTAGGAAGAATTTGGAATTTCCTGATTTCCTGTTTACTACGAAGCTTGGGACTCCATTAAATGCACAATTATATTGCGATGCAATTGAAAGAATCGTGCAGGAAGTGAATCTGATGAGGGATCCGTTGGATTTGATGGAAACTTTTTCAGGACACTGCTTCAGACATACATTTGCTACTAGATGTTTTGAAGCTGGAATTGTACCAAAAACAGTGCAAGCGTATCTTGGCCATGCTTCTCTTCAGATGACAATGGATTTATATACTGCGGTTATGGAGCATAAAAAAGTGAATGATATGCAACTTCTTGAAGATTCAATTGATCTCCCTGATCCGGCAGCTGAGATAAATTTAGCTAGTAATGAAAAAGTTATTAAATTTTGTGGATGATACCGTGGGGTAAAAATGGGGTAGTGCAGAAAAATGATATGGCGTAGAGCCTTGGAATCCCTTGATTTTACTGGATTTATTGTAACCAGATGGGGTGCAAATAAATGTAATTATTACGTATATCAGAGCACCCCATACGACCTCTACGGAACACCTGATTTTTCTAGTATTTCCAGGGGTTGAGAGAGTGGTGTATTCCACGTAAATTATTATAATTTCAAGCTATTTATTACGAAAATGGAGTAAAAATGGAGTACTAGAGCGTGTTTGAAAAAGGCTTTCTGCAAGATGTGCGTCACAATTTGTGGGAGATTTTGCTCGGATGAGGGCGGGGCTGTCTATTTCCCGACAGCCCCTTTTTCAAAACTGACATAACTATTCCGTCAAAAGAAAAAACTTTACATCCAGTCGATATTGTGCTATAATTTTTTAGTCGAAGTGGTTGTATATGAGGTTGCTGTTTAAATGTTAGACAGTAACGAATGATAATGCAGCTTTCGAATTTATGCACCTGTAGCTCAGTGGATAGAGCAGTGGTTTCCGGTACCATGTGCGGGGGTTCGATTCCCTTCAGGTGTATTGCCTGGAACGATCGGGCGTTCCGGTGCGTTGTATTAAGGAGGACAAGAACTTGGATAATTTCAGGGAATGGTTATCAGATAACCTTCGCTATTTTATGCTTGGCGGAGCGATTCTGTTAATCGTGGTTGTCCTGTTTTTCGGTATCCGTGCATTTATGGGAAGCGGGAAGGGCGATTCCAGCAAGGATACAGCCGATGGGCAGGTAACAGCAGACAACGACCAGGGAAATGTTCCTTCTTCTCCGGCAAATGATGGGGAGACTGACGGGAAGAAAGACGCCAATCCCATGGAAAAAGCTAATGAAGAGATTACTTCATTGATCAAGAGCTATTACACAGCTCTGGGGGATAAAGATATTACCACATTGCGTACTTTGGTAGATAATCTTGCACCGGCAGACGAGTCTAAGATTACCAATGCCAAGTACATTGAAGGGTATGAAGCTGGTGATATCTACACGAAAAAGGGGCTTGATGACGATTCCTATGTAGTATATTCCTGTTTTTACTACATCTGTCAGGGGATTGATACAAAGGTACCTGCGCTTGCTGAGTTCTATGTGGTAAAGGACACAGACGGGAACTGGAAGATTGACGGCGCTGCTCACGATGACAGCGACGAGATAACGAAATATGAAGTTTCTTTGCGTCAGGATGACGACGTGAAGGAACTGAAGGCCAAGGTACAGAAGCAGTATGAGGATGCACAGACTGCAGATCCTGCACTTGCTGCTTTCCTTGATGGTCTTGGTGAGGATGTCACAGGATCTGCAGAGACAGCCGATGGAACTACGCTGGTAGTGACAGAGGATTGTAATGTCCGTGCAGCAGCCAGCAGTGATGCAGAAGTGATTGGTGGATTGTCCGCTGGGACAGAAGTAGTCAAGAAAGGTGAGAGCGGAGACTGGATCCAGATTGACTATGAAGGCTCTGAGGCGTATGTTCACAGCAGCCTTCTGGAAGAGAAAACTGAATAAGTATAAAAGAGGAATTGTCATGATGGCAGTTCCTTTTTTTGCGTGTTTGAAAAAATATATAGAATAAACCAGAGTATAGTTGCTGATTTCCTGAAAACGATACTCTGGTTTTTATGTAGTGCTATATTATGATACCAGTGTCAAAAGGTCAAAAAGCCGTTCGTGCTTGCACGATAAGGCGTTTGAACTTGGGACACGCCAAATCAAAACGATCCATAAGCGGTTCCGTTTTCCAATGTAATTCCCTTTGCAGCAGCCAGCTCGCTTACTGTTACCAGCTGATAGCCCTCCTGCAGCAGCTGCGGAATAAAAATTTCAGCAGCATCCACAGATTCTTTGAAAATATCATGCATTAAAATAATCTGTCCATCACTGGCGTTGTCCATTACATTCTGTACTGTGGAATCTGCATTCTGTGTTTCCCAGTCCAGAGTATCCACAGACCACAAAATCAGAGGCCTTGCTGCAGTCTCTGCTACGGTGTCATTGTAAGAACCATAAGGGGGGCGCACAACAGTGGCAATGTGCCCTGTGAGATCCTGGATCAGCTGATCTGTGCGGGAAAGCTGACTTGCAGCATCATCGGCGGAAAGCGTGGTGAGATCCGGGTGATCATAAGAGTGGTTTCCAATCTCGCATCCAAGCTCCTCCATACGCTTTACAGGTTCCTGAAAATATTCCACTTCCTGACCTGCCAGGAAAAAAGTAGCTTTTACATTGTTTGCTTCCAGACAATCCAAAAGACGGTCTGTAAAATCACTGGGTCCATCATCAAAGGTGAGGGCAATCATCCCCTTTGGCTCCGGAGAAACAGTCGGTTCCGAAGTAACGGAGGCTTCCGGTACAGGGGAGACTTCTGATGCTGCAGAAGAGGCTTCAGAAGGATCATCGACTTCGGAAGAAGCTTTTCTGGAATCTTCATTTCGATCAGAAGAAATATCAGCTTCTGCAGCCGGTGTGGAAGCACCTGTCGCAGAAGCTGTGAGATTGTCAGCATTCGAAGAATCTGATGTAGTATTCATGTAGAATACAAGATCCTGATTGGAACTATCATCTGCCGTCGTCGGTTCACCCTGTTGTGCACCGTCAGCGCCAAAGTGATAAATTTCGCCGTCTATTGTCACGTCACCAGTCTGAAGAACTCCATCTGCATTGAGGTAGTAGCGCTTGCCATCAAGCTCAAGCCATCCGGTCTGCATAACGCCTTTGTCATTGAAGTAATAGCGGTGTCCGTCTGTATCTGTGAGCCAGCCTTTATAACCTTCTCCGTTTACCATGAAATACCAGTTACTGTCAACTGGCGTCCACACCCCCTGGGAAGCTTCCGGAGAGACTTCGAAAGAAGTGTCTGAACCTGAAAGGGTATCAGGTGCCGGGGTATCTGCGGCAGGCGTTTCGGTGGGAATGACATCCTCCGGTGTGTTCTCCTCTCCTGCATCGGTATTTTCAGCTGCCGCACCATCAGATTGAATCTGGGAATCATCTGTATTTCCAGCTACGAACATGTCCGGGATCTGGGTATCTGTAATGGGTGAGTGCGAAGCGGAAGACTGGGTAAAAGAAACTCCGCATGCAAGACACATAAGAACAGCAGCTATAGCCAGCCCCTTATTTGTCCGTGGTTTATGGCCAGGCATATAATTCCTCCTTTATGTAATGATTTCATGATGCCAGTGTGTTTCATTACTGTTCGCTGGCAGCATTTCATTTTGGGGATCATGTTACGGTTCATTTCGTGACCAGCAACACGCTTTGTGATGTACAGAAATCATGGGTCTGCATGATTTTCAGCTGTACAGTAACCTAATAATACAATATATGACGAAAAAAAACAAGACCGGCTTACGTGCTGAATATAATTGTGCAATTTAACGATATATTGGAAAATATTTCACAGAAAATCAGAAAATGTTTATTTGAAATTTGACAGAGATTCTGCTATATTAAGTTGTGATAACGATGATTTGAAAAGCAGATACAAAAGCTTTTTACAGTTTATTGTTTTTTATCTGTTACAATGGATAAGAACAGGAAAGAAGAGGAAGCGGTTGCGTAAAAAATCCCATATACTGGTAGCCAGATATCTGGCAGACCAGATGCCTGCCACTAAGAGTCTGCAGTCCCACAGAAAGGCGTTCTGCCTTGGAAGCATTCTTCCGGATATCAAGCCATCTTTTCTTACAAAGAAGCATGAATATTTCGGCACCTTCGAGGAAATCCAGGGTAAGATGAAAGCTCTTATTGACAATGATCCCAAAGGAAGCAAGGAGCGCGTTTACTGGCGCAGGTTTGGCGAAGTGATGCATTATATGGCAGATTATTTTACTTTTCCCCATAATAAGAACTTTACCGGGAATCTGTACGAGCATAATAAATACGAGAAGCATCTTAAGAACCATCTGAAGCGCTACATAGAGAGTGGGGCAGCAGATCGTATGGTCATTCTTCCAGTGAATTTCGGAAGCTTCAGGGAACTGGTGGAGTATATTGGAAATGCCCATGAAAGATATCTTCTTAAGGAGCGTAATATTGCAGAGGATGTTCAGTATATTCTCAGAATCTGTTCACAGGTTATTCATGGAATCCTGCAGCTGGCTGCGAAGCAGTTTGGCAGAGAGGATATTCTGATTCCGGCTGCATGCTGATAATGGGAAGAGCCAGTGCCGGGAGATCACAGCAGCTTGTCTGTGAGTACCGGGACTGGTATTTTTTTGTACAGCAGGAAAAATGAATTCTTCGCTGCTGCGAAAAAAAGCGGTATTTAGCAAGTGGGAAACGCTTTCACTTAAATCTGTACAGAAATTGTGAAGAAAAAATGAAAAATCACGAAAATACATCTGTATATTTTGAGGATAGTTGATTTAGAAGGGTTAGTATGCTACAATAATGCATGTTAATACTTAATGCGAACTGTCTTTAAGGTAAGAATGCATACCTTTATATAGGGGAGTAAAGGGATGTTCATGAATAGAAGGGAGCATCTTTTGAATATGAAAAATAAATATCTGACAAAATGTTTATGTATTACTATGGCAGCTGCTATATCCTTTACAGGAACGGCCAGTGTTTTTGCCTCAGAAGAGACAGCCTTGTCAGAAACAGAAACAGCTGCCCGGGAAGCGGCAGCAGAGCCGATTTCATCAGAGCAGGCATCAGCAGAGACGCCTTCAGCGCCTCCGGAGACAACGTCAGAGCCGGCACAGGCACCTGCAGAGTCTGTACAGACGCCATCAGAGCCCACAGAAACACCAGCTGAGCCTACACAGATCCCATCAGAGCCTACTACACCAGATCATATACCTACAGAGACACCGGCTCCAAGTGAAACACCAGATCATACACCTACAGTGACACCGGCTCCAAGTGTGACGCCAGATCATACACCTGAGGTGACACCAGAACCAAGTGCGACACCAGAACCAAGCGTGACACCAGAACCTAGTGCAACGCCGGACGATACCCCCACAGTGACACCAGAGCCTAGTGCTGCACCTGAGGTGACACCCACTGTGACTCCTGGACTTTCAGCAGAGAGCCAGCAGAAGGTAAGTGCCCTGATCAAAGACATTGATAAAACCTTCAAGCAGGAATTAGATAAGAAAAAGAAGAAAAAAGTCAAAGCCCTGAGAAAGACCTATAACAGCTTTTCAGACCAGGAGAAGGCTGCTGTTACTAATTACAAGCTTCTTATCGATATGGAGAAGACGATCCGCCAGCTGTCCGGGGCAGCAGACGATAAAGATGCAGATAAGATTGACAGCACCACAACGCAGGCACTTAATGGAACCCCAGTCTACTATGCATCTAATCTTCATGCAGGCAAGGAATTTTATCTGAACAGCCTGCAGGAAAACTATCAGCTGTCATTTTCTGATGATTTTGCAGATGTTATGGAGCAGATTGAGACAGAGTATAAGGCTGCCAATCAACTGACAGATGTATCTGATTCCGAAGGTGGTGTTACCACATCCGCAGATACCCTTCTTGTACGCAACTGGCAGGATATACTTGCCATATATGTCTATGAGAAGAGCCTTGATGGTGCCACTTCTTTTACACTGGATTCTTCCTGTAAGGATGATCTGGCAGCTATTTTTGCCAGGATGAATCCTGTTGTGAAGGACGAAAGTAATTCTAACAGAGTTACATATGGAAATTACCATATTAACCATTACATTAAAGAGAATAAGATCCCCAAGGATGAGAGGGGGATTTTGAAGAAATATCTTGAAACAGACTGCAAGCTTCTTTGTGCAACTGTTACAGCAGCCAAGGGCTTTGTAAGACAGAGTGTTGGCGATGACGTTTCAGAAGAGCGTGTAAACGTAATTGCAGCTGCTTATTCACTGGTTGGTAAGGTAGGGTATTTCTGGGGCGGCAAGTCTACTGTGATCGGAATGGATCCAAGCTGGGGCGCAGTACAGCAGGTAAGCGCAGAGGGAAGTCAGAGTACCGGTACTTTACGTGCGTATGGCCTTGACTGTAGCGGTTTTGTTACCTGGGCAGTGATCAATGGCTATGAGAATCAGGCTATGATCGCAGCTGTAGGAAGCGGTACCTCAGACCAGTGGGGCAGAGCGAACGTGGTACGTGAGGCGGCTCCCCCGCCAGGGGAGCTGGATTTCCAGGGAGGACCAGAAGCAGGAAGTGCCAACACTGTTGGTATTATCTGTGAAAAAACTGACGCCGTGGACTAGATCGTCGTACATTGTTCTTCCAGCAAGAATGGTGTTACAGTAGGAGAGGCTTATAGTGCAAGCTTTCGTTACATCCGTCAGCCATCCTTCTATCCGAACGCACAGCAGGTAGAGGAAATGAGACAGAGTGGTAAAACTATAGCCAATACCCAGTATATCACAGGAATTGACGTATCCAATAACCTTCAGGATCTGATCAAGGCGAACCTTGTTACAACAGGAGATATGGATACGGTTACCATAGATGCTTCCGGAGACGGAACTGTTTCACCGGGAAGCCTCTATGTCGCAAACAGCCTTCAGGAACTGTTTGATGCAGGACAGCATGTAAGTGTATTTAGTCAGGTGACATACGGAGATGCCGCAGAGATGGAAGCTGGCAGTAATGAGGCAGCAGGTACTGCGGGAGTTAATAAAGCCCAGACAGTAGATTTTTCCAGAATTATGGTTACCAATTCTCTTCAGGAGCTGTTGGCGGCGACAATTGGAATTCAGTGACGCAAAAGTGCTTCCACACCCGGATTCGGGCAGGAAGCACTTTTCATTTGTATAGACTGAGTGAACAGATTACAGAATTGATTTTCAGACAGGCTCCGGGAGGCTGTGACTGGCATATGCTGCTGCAAGAAAATGGAATTACTGTTCACTCTGTTCACAAAAAACACCTTGCGGAATGTCACCAGTGAACAATAATAAAATGGAGTCACAGAGTATGCCCTGACATTTAGCGGTTAATACCGGACAATACGTCTTCAATCCATTTATCCGTATTATAGTTATCATCAAAGAATTTTACGATTACCCCATAAGGCTCTTTTTCATTGGAAAAAGCATTGGCCTCATCGGTATCTACGTGCATGGCAAGGCGGTAACTCCAGTCTACACGTACTACCACATCTGCATAAATAAGAGCGCGGCCGAAGCTTTTGGTCAGGACAAAAACTTCGTCATTATCTTTGACCTTCAAAGTAACAGCATCTGCCGGAGTCATGTGAATGTGACGTTTGGCAACAATGACACCGTGATCAAGGATAAGTTCGCCCTTGGGTCCGATGAGAGTGCAGCCAGGGGAGCCGACAGTATCACCAGACTGGCGGATAAGACCGGGAAGACCGATCTTGCGGGTATCTGTAAGGGAAAGCTCAATCTGGGTTTCTTTACGAAAAGGACCTAGAATGGCCATATTCTGATACTCACCTTTAGGCCCCTTTACGGTAAGACGTTCCTGGCAGAGATACTGTCCAGGCTGGCTTAATTCCTTTATGTAATGAAGCTGGGCATCCTCTCCAAACAGGAGTTGGAAATCCTCCTGGGAAATATGAATATGCCGTGCTGAGGTTTCAATCGGTATTTTAATGCTCATGGAAATTCCTCCGATATTATATAGAGTGTGAACATCAGTACTGTTTTAACACTGCAATAGATTAAGTTTAATATTAATGAGAAAAAATAGCAAGCCTTTTTTACAGGCACATATACAGGAGTGTATGAAATGAAAATGCATACAGACAACGGTTTTACTTTTGATATTAAGGAAGACCATGCTACAGTAATGGAAATTGATGGGGATCCCCAGATTGTGGAAATTCCGGAACAGATCGACGGAGTACCGGTCACAGAACTGGCTGAATATCTTTTTTCCGGGAAAAGCTGTCAGGTCATACGGATTCCCTTGGGAGTTCAGAAAATAGGCCGTTACGGTTTTTATAACTGTCGGAATCTGGAAGAGCTATGGTTTTCCAGTGATTTTACTGATCTTGGAAGTGGAGCTTTTACAGGGTGCCACAGGATCCGAAGAATGGAAGTTTTGATGAATGATGAACAATCCGGGCTGAAAGAGATCCTTTCAGAAGTTGGGGAGGAGCTGCGGGTACATTTATATGGAAAAGTGGAAGCCATGCTTTGGTTTCCGGAATATTATGAGGAAGGTGTGGAAAATACTCCTGCCAGGATATTGATGACTGAGGTGCATGGAAGCGGTCTGTATTACAGAAACTGCTTTCAGGGAAAAGTATTTCATTTTCTGGAGTATGACAAGCGTTTTGAGATGGCGAGAGCCCAGGAATCATCAGATTTCCTGAGAGAAATGGTATATGGCAGACTGAACTGGCCGACAGAGCTGACAGAACAGGCGAAAATACAGTACGAGCAGTACCTGAAGGAGCATATAGAACAGATTGCTTCTGATTTTATCTGTCAGAAAAGAGGAGAAGAGCTGGAATGGCTTCTTCACACGTATCCCCTGGAACCTGGGCAGAAAGAACTGTTTACAGGTCTGGTAAATCTGGCAGACACAGTGAAATCTCCGGAGATTTTAAGTATGCTTATGGAGTACCAGAGACTGCATTTTCCATCGAAAAGGAGAAGTTTTGAACTATGAGTGGTTCAGAAGAGAAAAAATTGAATTCATTACATGAGGAAGATTCGTTATATAAAGCGCAGGGGGGAAAAGCTACATACCAGATAAGTCCGACATATGGGCAAAATACTTTGTACAAGGTAAATCCGGTACATGACGCCTGGGATCGTGCGTTGGCGGCAGAAAGCATCTGCCAGGATATTTTGTCCAGTGCCAGAAACCAGTTGTACCTGAATATGCGCTTTATGGACTGCGCATTGTCAGCACTTTTCTTTCAGGGAGATATGGGCGTTCATCCTGTTGGAACGGATGGAACTGTCCTGTACTATCAGCCGGAAGAACTGATGGAACAGTTCAGGAGAAGCCAGGAAAAGGTGAATCGGATCTATCTTCACAGCCTTTTACACTGCATTTTTCTCCACTGTTTTCCAGAGAAGGATGAAGAAGGAAATCCTGCTGTGGATGTCCAGTACTGGAATCTTGCATGTGACATTACAGTGGAAAATATCATTGACGGGCTTTATCTGAAATGTGTACATCAGCCGGCATCTATGGTGAAGAGGCAGGCGTTGAAGCTGATACTGGAAGAGGGAAAGGTAATGACGGCTCAGAGAATTTACCGAAGGCTTCAGACTCTTCATTTGCCGGAAAATAAAATGCAGGAGCTGCGCCGTGAGTTTACTCAGGATGACCATGGTAAGTGGTATGAAAACCATCCAAACAGTCCTCAGATGTCCCAGCGGAAAAAGAACTGGGACGACATCCGCAACCGCATGCAGACAGAGATGGAAACTTTTTCAAAAGAAGCGGGAGAAGGCGGAGAAACTCTGGTAGACCAGCTGCGTGCCCAGAATCAAAATCGCTATGATTATAAAGAATTTCTGCGGAAATTTTCTGTTTTGAAAGAAGAAATGAAAGTTGATATGGACACTTTCGATTATATATTTTACAATTATGGAATGAATCTGTATGGCAATATGCCGCTGATCGAGCCCTTAGAAACGAAAGAAGAGCGGAAGGTGGAAGATTTTGTGATCGTTATTGACACTTCCATGTCCTGTAAAGGAGAGCTTGTCCGGAAGTTTCTGGAGGAAACCTACAGTGTGCTCAGTGAATCTGAGAGCTTTTTCAGGCGGATTCACGTACACATTCTTCAGTGTGACGAGAAAATCCAGTCTGATGTGGTGATTGAAAATGCCATGCAGTTGAAGGAATATATGTCCCATTTCACAGTGAAAGGAGGGGGCGGCACAGATTTTCGCCCTGCTTTTGCCTATGTGGAACAGCTTATGAGAGCGAAGAAGTTTACAAAACTTCGGGGACTGATTTATTTTACAGATGGTTATGGAATTTATCCGGCAAAAATGCCTCCTTATGAGACTGCTTTTGTATTTATGAAGGAGGATTACCAGGACATTGATGTGCCGCCATGGGCGATCAGGCTGATCCTTGATGAAGAGGACCTGGAGTCTGTTTAAAAAGTCTTTCTGTGTCAGATCTCATGTAAAGCAGGATATGTAGATTAGAGCCTGTTTGAAAAATCATTCCCGCAATCTGCACGCCCCACTTTGCGGTATATTTTGCCCGAATTCGGTTGCCGTAGCCCGCTACGGCGCCCTCATCCGGACAAAATCTCCCACAAATTGTGACGCACATCTTGCAGAAGGCCTTTTTCAAACGTATTCTGGAATAGAAGCATAATAAGCAAAATCGCTGGCCAACAACCAGCGATTTTGCAATATATTCATGCAGCAGACCATGTAAGGAGCGGATTTCGTGATGCCGGGATCCATGATTTCCGTCACGCTCTCAGATAATTCCGCATGGTTTTAAGCGCATTCTTTTCCAACCGACTGACCTGTGCCTGGGAAATCCCGATTTCCTGGGCTACCTCCATCTGGGTTTTGCCCTCGTAAAAACGCAGATCAATAATATGCCGTTCCCGCTTATTCAGCCGGTTTATAGCTTCCCGGAGGGACAGATTTTCTACCCAGGTCTCCTCCTTGTTTTTCTTATCGCTGATTTGGTCCATCACATAAAGCGTATCCCCGCCTTCCGTATAAACCGGTTCAAAAAGTGACACCGGATTCTGTATCGCATCCATAGCATATACGATCATCTCTTTATTTATCCCTATTTCGCTGGCAATTTCCGCAATGGTAGGCTCCCTCAGATTTGTTTTCATATAGGTTTCTTTTGCATAAATTGCTCGATAAGCAATATCCCGCAGCGACCGGCTCACCCGGATACTGTTATTGTCACGAAGATACCTTCGTATCTCTCCAATGATCATAGGCACTGCATAAGTGGAAAATTTTACATTCAATGTAGTGTCAAAATTATCAATTGCTTTTATAAGCCCAATGCAGCCAATCTGAAAAAGATCGTCCATATTTTCGCTGCTGTTGGAAAAACGCTTGATCACGCTGAGAACCAGCCGCAGATTTCCTTTAATGTAAAGTTCCCTGGCTTCTTCATCACCCTCCTTGATCCTGCGAAAAAGCTCTTCTTTTTCTTCTGCCTTCAGTACCGGAAGCTTCGATGTATTGACTCCGCAAATTTCAACTTTGTTAAGTGCCATTATTTGAATCCTCCTTTTGTGCATCGCGAAGCGTGCTGCTGAGAACGAAGTGAACAGTAACAATGATTCTCACGTGGGAGGATAAATATTCTTTTTTCGGGAAAATATAAAAATTATTGCCCCTTGACAATTGGGAAAATAGAATTAAGCCTTTTTACAGCAATACTTTTCATCAATTTCTACCAGGATAATGTCATCTCCGATCTGCCGGATACAATTCCATGGAATTATATATTCACTTCCGGCTCCCCAGAAACAAAAGCAGAAACTGCCAGGTCCGGGAACCACAAGGGCGGTAATACATCCGGTTTCACAGTTAAATTCCACATCCACCGGACAGCCAAGTGTACGGCAGGTACAGATATTGATCACTTCTTTTTGCTTTAATTCGCAAATACGCATGAAAAGCACCTGTTTTTTATGATATTATGCAAAAAGTCTGAAAATATGTATGGAGTTTATTGACATACTTTCTATGATTAAAGTATAATAAGAAATAGGTAATTCAGTCCGTTTTATGTTACTGAGCAAACAGAAAAGAGGAAAGTCTGCTGCCCGGATTGTATGGCAGAAGGGGAGACATGAGGAAGGGGAAATAAATACATGAGATGTCCATACTGTAATCAGGATAATACAAGAGTAGTAGATTCAAGACCAGTGGAAGAGACCAATTCCATAAGACGCAGAAGACTGTGCGATTCCTGTGGAAGAAGATTTACCACTTATGAGAATGTGGAGACAATCCCGTTAACCGTAATCAAGAAGAATCTGAACCGTGAGCAGTACGACCGCAATAAACTGATCAACGGTGTCCGCCGCGCCTGCTACAAACGTCCCATTGCCAGCGATAAGCTGGAAGCCATGATCGATGCCATAGAAGGCGACATCTTTAATGCCGAAGATAAAGAAATCTCCAGCACGAAAATCGGAGAAATCGTGATGAGCCATTTAAAAGATCTGGATTCGGTGGCGTATGTGCGATTCGCTTCTGTGTATCGGGAGTTTAAAGATGTCAGTACCTTTATGGATGAATTGAAGAAATTTTTAAATTAGAAAAATCCTCGCCAGAGAGCGGGGATTTTTTTCTGTATAAACAAGTATTAAATGGAATAAAAAAGACAGGCCGCAGCGGACCTGTCTTTTTGAAACTTCAGATGACAGAAAATCAGCAGATGCCCTGAGCTTTCATAGCATCTACAACTTTCTCAAATCCGGCGATGTTAGCACCGGCAACATAGTTGTCTTTCATACCATAACGCTTAGCAGCGTCATCAGCTTTGTGGAAGATGTCTACCATGATTCCATGAAGCTTCGCATCAACTTCCTCTGCTGTCCATGAAAGTCTCATGGAGTTCTGGCTCATCTCAAGAGCAGAAGTAGCAACACCACCAGCGTTAGCTGCTTTACCAGGCATGAACAGAACACCGTTCTCCTGGAGATAAGTTGTAGCATCAAGAGTAGTAGGCATGTTCGCACCCTCAACTACATATTTGCAGCCGTTTGCAACAAGTGTCTTAGCACCATCAAGAGCAAGCTCGTTCTGGGTAGCACATGGAAGGTATACATCACATTTGATGTTCCAGATTCCGGTACCTTCTGTGTAAGAAGCACCCTCAACACGGTCTGCATATTCTTTGATACGTCCACGTTTTACTTCTTTGATATCTTTCACAATGTCAAGCTTGATTCCTTCCGGATCATAAATATATCCGTTGGAGTCACACATAGCAACAACCTTGCCGCCAAGCTGCTGAGCTTTCTCTACAGCATAGATTGCAACGTTTCCGGATCCTGTTACGATGAATGTCTTTCCATCAATAGAATCGTTATGTGCTTTCATGATCTCATCAAGCATATAAACAACACCATATCCGGTAGCCTGTGTACGGATCAGAGATCCGCCGTAGGTAAGTCCTTTACCTGTGAGAACACCCTCGTATAATCCGCGGATTCTCTTGTACTGTCCGAATAAATAACCAATCTCACGTCCGCCTACACCGATATCACCAGCCGGAACATCAGTGTCAGCACCGATATATTTGGAAAGCTCTGTCATGAAGCTCTGGCAGAATGCCATAACCTCTCTGTCAGATTTGCCTTTCGGGTCAAAGTTGGAACCACCTTTACCACCACCGATTGGAAGTCCGGTAAGGGAGTTCTTAAATGTCTGCTCAAATCCAAGGAATTTTAAGATACCCTGGTTTACTGACGGATGGAAACGAAGACCACCCTTATAAGGTCCGATAGCGCTGTTAAACTGTACACGATATCCCTTGTTTACCTGAACAACGCCCTTGTCATCTACCCATGGAACGCGGAAGGAAATGATTCTTTCCGGCTCTACAAGACGCTCCAGAAGGGACATGCTGCGGTATTCTTCTTCATTTTTGTCAATTACGACCTTCAGGGAATCCAGAACTTCCTTTACTGCCTGGTGAAATTCAGGCTCACCTGGATTCTGTGCTACGACTCTTTCGTATACTTCTTCTGTGTAAGACATTGTAATTCCTCCTCATCCAGATAGGTGTAAAATTTTTTAACGACGCTATTATACACTAAAGTGTTAAAAATGAAAAGAGTTTTTTTCATATTTCCAAAAATTTCATTAAGGCTTGCGAAAATGAGCCAAATATGAGATGATAGATAGCAAGAAATACATTATGCCGGAGCAGGAAAAAGACAGATATAGATTTTTTTCCATATTAGATATGCCGGCCATAAGTAGTAAGATGAGGAGTGAAATAAATGAAAACATTCGAGAAGTCCAGTAAACTGGATAACGTACTTTATGATGTGCGAGGACCGGTAGTGGATGAAGCGGCCAGAATGGAAGAGGATGGAATGGAGATTCTGAAGCTGAATATCGGCAATCCATATCCATTTGGATTTTCTGCACCGCAGGAAGTAATTCTGGACATGCTGAGCAATATTCGTACCTCGCAGGGATATTCCGATTCCAAAGGAATCTTTTCCGCAAGAAAGGCCATTATGCAGTATGCCCAGCTTCGAGGAATTCCCGGGGTTACCATGAGTGATATTTATACAGGTAATGGTGTCAGTGAGCTGATCAATCTCTGTATGCAGGCACTTCTGGATAACGGGGATGAGATTCTGATCCCTGCACCGGATTATCCTTTGTGGACAGCTACTGCGACTCTGGCAGGTGGAAATGTAGTTCATTATATTTGTGATGAGCAGTCTGAATGGTATCCGGACATTGATGATATTAAGAGCAAGATCACAGACAAGACCAAAGCGATTGTTATCATTAATCCGAATAACCCTACAGGAGCAGTTTATCCCAAGGAGATCCTAGAGCAGATCGTGCAGATCGCAAGAGAGCACGAGCTGATCATTTTTTCAGATGAGATATACGACCGTCTGATCATGGATGGCTATAAGCATACTTCTATTGCATCCCTTGCACCAGACGTATTCTGCGTTACTTTTTCCGGACTTTCCAAGTCCCATATGATCGCTGGTTTCCGTATTGGATGGATGATCTTAAGTGGTGCCAAGAATAAGGCGAAGGGGTATATTGAAGGTATTAACATGCTTTCCTCCATGCGTCTTTGCTCCAATGTTCCGGCCCAGTCCATTGTACAGACTGCACTTGGTGGATACCAGAGTGTAAATGAGTACATTCAGCCAGGCGGAAGAGTTTATGAGCAGAGAGATTTTATCTACAAGGCACTCAATGACATTCCGGGAATCACAGCCGTAAAGCCCAAGGCTGCGTTCTATATTTTTCCGAAGATCGATACAGAAAAATTCAATATTCACAATGACGAGCAGTTTGCTCTTGATTTCTTACATGAGAAACAGGTGCTTCTGGTGCCGGGAAAGGGCTTTAACTGGAATTGTCCTGACCACTTCCGCGTAGTATATCTGCCGAATGTGCGTCAGCTGGAGAAGGCTATGGACAAGCTGAAGGATTTCTTGTCCACCTATAAACAGCGATAAGAAGATAATAAAACAATGGCAGTCACAGATTATCCATTTACAATGCCGGAGCAGAAGCATCCGCTTCTGACTCTGACAGCATTAATAATTGAGGGAGGAACGGATTATCGGACGGATTAAAAAGAAAGGAGTTTATTTGAATGACAGGATTTAAGATGAAAGTAACACCGGAAATAGAGAACCTGACGGAGGTTTGCAAGGAGCATTCCAGCCTGGATCTGTCTCTTTATCAGAAATACGATGTAAAGCGAGGGCTTCGCGATATCAATGGTAAGGGCGTCCTGGCGGGTCTGACGCAGATTTCCAATGTATGCGCCACGAAGGTGGTTGACGGCAAGGAAGTGCCCTGTGCGGGCAGTCTTTCCTACAGGGGATATGACATCAAGGAGTTGACCAGGGGATTTATTGAAGATGACAGATACGGCTTCGAAGAAACTACCTATCTTTTACTGTTCGGCAAGCTTCCGAATGAGGAGGAACTGGAGGATTTCACCAAGCTTCTGGCGAACCAGCGCTCCCTTCCTACGAATTTCGTAAGGGACGTTATCATGAAAGCACCGTCCAAGGACATTATGAATGCCCTGTCCAGAAGTGTGCTTACACTTTATTGCTATGACAAGGAGCCGGATGATATTTCCCTTCCGAATGTACTGAGACAGTGCCTGAATCTGATCAGTGTATTTCCGCTTTTATCTGTTTATGGATATCAGGCTTACAATCACTATGTATGCGGCAAGAGCCTTTATATTCACAATCCGAAGAAAGAGCTTTCCACAGCGGAGAATATCCTCCGTATGCTTCGCCCGGATAAGAAATATTCCCATCTGGAGGCGAAGATCCTGGATCTTGCCCTGATCCTTCATATGGAGCATGGCGGTGGTAATAACTCTACATTTACTACACACGTTGTTTCCTCATCCGGAACAGACACTTATTCTGCAATCGCAGCAGCTCTCGGTTCTCTGAAAGGTCCGAAGCACGGTGGTGCCAATATTAAGGTTGTAAGTATGTTCCAGGATTTGAAGAAGAATGTGAAGGATATTTCTGACGAAGAGGAAGTAAGAGAGTATCTGAAGAAACTGCTTCGCAAAGAAGCTTTTGATAAGAGAGGTCTTATTTATGGTATGGGACACGCGATCTATTCGGTATCGGATCCCCGTGCCCAGGTACTGAAAGGCTTTGTTGAGACTCTGGCCAGAGAAAAAGGCCGTATGAAAGAATACAATCTCTACGCGATGGTAGAGCAAATGGCTCCGGAGGTTATCGCCGAGGAGCGCCATATTTACAAGGGTGTCAGCGCAAACGTGGATTTTTACAGCGGTTTTGTTTACAGCATGCTGGATTTGCCTCTTGAGCTGTATACACCGATTTTTGCAGTGGCACGTATTGTGGGCTGGAGCGCCCACCGAATGGAAGAACTGATCAATACAGACAAGATCATCCGTCCGGCTTACAAGAACGTTCTGGCTCCGGCTGTATACGTACCGCTTAAGGAGCGTGAATAAGAATGACAGTGAAGCATCAGTCTTCCCTGGTCCTGGAGGGCGGGGGAAGCAGGGGAGTATTTACAGCAGGGGTTCTGGATTATCTTATGGAAAAAGAGGTGAAATTCCCATATGTGGTGGGTGTTTCCGCTGGTTCCTGCAATGCTCTTGATTATGTATCCTGGCAGCCTGGAAGGACCAGAGACTGCATGATCATAGAGGATAAGGCAAACAGCTATATTGCTACTAAGGAAGCTCTTAAGAAGCATGAGCTTTTTGACATGGATATGCTGTTTGACAAATATCCAAATGAATTGTTTCCGTTTGATTTTGATACTTTTTTTCAGTCAGATACGGAGTGTGAGCTGGTAGTGACCAACTGCCAGACTGGTGATGCGGAATATATGACTGAGAAGCATGACAGACGTCGCCTGATGGATATTGGAAGGGCTTCTTCCAGTATTCCCGTTGTAAGTCCCATGGTAGAGATTGACGGTGTTCCTTATCTGGATGGCGGCATTGCAGATTCGATTCCCCTGATCCATGCCATGGAGAAGGGATATCGAAAGAACGTGGTGATCCTTACCCGAAATATGGGTTACCGCAAGAAGAAACCGGGAAAGAGCACTCCGCTTTATGTGGCTGCATTTCGGCATTACCCGGAATTTTTGAACACTTTATATAATCGTTACCGCAGCTACAACCGGACTTTGGAGCTTCTGGAAAAATGGGAGAGGGAAGGACATATTTTTGTCATCCGCCCGGAAATTCCCACTGTGGGGCGTGCGGAGGCGAACAAAGAGAAGCTGATGGCGTTTTATCAGCATGGTTATGATGTGATGAAAGACCATTATGAGGAACTGCAGGCGTACCTAAGCAGGTGACGGGATCTTGACAGAACCTCTTGGGAAACAGGCGCGAAATCATGTGAATACATGATTTCTGTGCATTGCAAAGCGTGTTGCCGGAGTCTGTTTGAAAAATCATCCCCGCAATCTGCATTACCATAGAAAATAAAAGAATTAAAGGATGTAACAGAATGTTTGAACGCTTTTTTCCAGATGAATATCTGGATTCAGCATATGTAGTCAACTATGAAAAACTATACCAGGAGGGATACAGGGGGATTTTGTTTGATATTGACAATACCCTGGTTCCTCATGGGGCACCGGCAGATCCGGAAGCTGTCCGGCTTTTTCAGAAGCTTCGTGACATTGGCTTTTCCTGCTGTCTGGTGTCAAACAACAGGAAAAAAAGGGTAGAACCCTTTGCCGCTTCAGTAGGCGCTCAGTTCATTGAAATGGCTGCCAAGCCGTCCAGAAAAGGCTATGAAAGGGCCATGGAGAGACTTGGAACGAACACAGGGAATACGGTCTTTATCGGAGACCAGCTTTTTACCGATATATGGGGGGCTAAGAATGCTGGCCTTCGTAATATTCTGGTAAAGCCGATCAATCCCAAGGAAGAGATCCAGATCGTGCTGAAGCGCTATCTGGAGAAAATTGTATTACATTTTTATACCAAGGAGGAGAAGAATTCATGAACCATATTGTGGTGATCGGATTTATGGGTTCTGGCAAGACAAGAGTGGGGAAACGTCTGTCCAGTGACCTGGGACTGACATTTGTGGATGTGGACAAGGTGATCGTTAAGAAGATGAACATGTCCGTAAAGGAGATTTTACAGAAATTTGGAGAGCCATATTACCGTGCTCTGGAAACTATGACTGTGAAAGCTCTGATTGAAGATAAAGAAAGAAAAGTGATTTCTCTTGGCGCAGGTCTTCCGGTTCAGGAGCAGAATGAGCAGTATATTAAGCAGCTGGGTACAGTTGTTTACCTGAAGGGGTCTGCTGAGACTCTCCGCAAGAGGCTTGAGGGAAATAGCAATCCTCTTCTGGAAGGCGAAAATCAGGATGAAAAGATCAAAAAGCTTCTGAAACAGCGTGATCCGATTTATCATAAATTTGCAGATATTGAAGTTGTGACAGGAGTGAAGTCTTTTGAGGAACTAATCAAGGAAATTGAAGGACAGCTTCCGTGAATACAAAAGTATTTTGCCATAATATATGGGAAAAACAGGAAAATTTGGCTGCATATGAAAAAAAGTAGTTGAAAAAATGGTACATATATAATAAAATATTTCTAGTCATAAGCACTATAAGGAGGAAAAATTAATTATGATTTCAGCAGGTGATTTCAGAAACGGTGTCACAGTAGAAATTGATGGCAACGTTTGTCAGATCGTAGAATTCCAGCACGTTAAACCGGGTAAGGGAGCTGCTTTCGTTAGAACCAAATACAAAAATATTATTACAGGATCCGTGTTAGAGAAATCTTTCCGTCCTACAGAGAAATTCCCTACAGCACGTATCGAGCGTGTTGATATGCAGTATCTCTACAGCGATGGCGGATTATATTACTTCATGAACGTAGAGACATTTGACCAGGTTGGTCTTACAGAAGAGCAGGTTGGCGATTCTCTTAAATTTGTAAAAGAGAATGAGATGGTTAAGATCTGTTCTCATAATGGCAATGTATTCGCTATTGAGCCTCCGTTATTCGTTGAGCTTGTAGTTACAGAGACAGAGCCAGGATTCGCTGGTAATACAGCTCAGGGTGCTACCAAACCGGCTATCGTTGAGACAGGAGCACAGGTAATGGTTCCGCTGTTCGTTAACCAGGGCGACAAGCTGAAAATTGACACTAGAACAGGCGAGTACCTGTCACGCGTATAAATAACTACAGAGCAGTTATTTATGAGCAAGTAGCGGATTGCGAATATTCCGTTCTAAATAGCATAAGCTGTTTATTTATGTGCCATCGGCGTATGCCGGTGGCATATTTTGTTTAATTTCAGACACATTTTATAAATTATGATATGAGTGTCAAAAGGTCTTTTGCCACTCATTTGATACCCCGGATTGCTCCGCAGCTACGCTGCTCCCGCAATCCTCCCAATATTTGAAATCCGCTGATTTACTGCGTAAATCGCTACTTTCTCATATTTGGCGTGTCCCAAGTTCAAACGCCTTATCGTGCAAGCACGAACGGCTTTTTGACCTTTTTGACACTGGTATCATAAATTATTATATATCAAAAATAAGGAGGAACACAAATGAAATATACAACACTTGGAAAAACCGGTCTTAAGATTTCCCGTATGGGATTTGGCGGAATCCCCATCCAGAGAATTGACGCGGAAGGTACTAAGAAATTAATGCAGCAGCTGGCAGAAGAGGGGGTAAATTATATCGATACAGCCAGAGGCTACACGGTCAGCGAGGAGTATCTTGGCTATGCCCTTGAAGGAACTCGTGACAAATTTGTGATTGCCACCAAGAGTATGGCAAGAACCAGAGAAGCCATGGCAACAGACATTGAGAAGAGCCTTGGCAATCTTCGAACCAATCACATTGACCTGTATCAGGTACATAATCCAAGCATGGAACAGCTGGACACTGTTATAGGTGAGGGCGGTGCCCTGGAGGCTTTATTAGAGGCGAAAGCAGCCGGTAAAATTGGTCATATCGGTCTGACTGCACATTCTACAGCTGTTTTTGAACGCGCACTGAATCTGGACTGGGTGGAGACAATCATGTTTCCATATAATATCGTAGAAAACCAGGGCGACGAGCTGATCCGCAAATGTCAGGAGAAAAATGTGGGCTTTATTGCCATGAAGCCATTAGCAGGTGGTGCAATTGAGAATGGCACTCTTGCACTTCGTTATGTCTGTTCCAACCCGGCTGTTACGGTGGTAATCCCGGGAATGGCAGAAGTATCTGAACTGGAAGAGAACATTAAGGCATGCTCCGACGCAGCACCTCTTACAGAGGCAGAGCTTGCTGAAATAGAACAGATCCGCCATCAGCTGGGCACCAATTTCTGCCGTCGCTGCAATTACTGTGCGCCATGTACGGTTGGAATCAGCATTCCAAGCGCATTTCTTTTTGCAGGATATCTGGAACGCTACAATCTGGCTGACTGGGCGAAAGACCGCTACGGCAGCATGGCAGTGAAAGCTTCTGCATGTGTGGGATGCGGCAAGTGCGAGACAAGATGCCCATATCATCTGCCAATCCGGGAAATGCTGAAGAAGGTTGCAGAAGAATTTGGAGAATAATAAAAACTGCCCTGTGCGACTCCAATGGTTTTTCAGATAATTTTGCAAAAAAAAGAAAAAATGTATTGACTCTATAGTAACTATATAGTTTACTATAAAGAAGCCTTAAGAAAACCTTATAGCAACTACAAAGTTGCGGATAAGAAAAATAAGTGATACTGACCACGGAGTGAACAGTATCGAATACACGAAAACAGGATCTGATCAAGGAGGATTATGATGAAAAAACTGGTGGTTATGGGATTAGCAATGGCAATGACAGCGGCTATGGTAAATGGTGTATGTGCTCAGCCGGTACAGGCAGCTGATGGAGAAGGACTGAAGGTAGCACTTTTACTTTCCGGAGCAGCAAATGACCAGGGCTGGAATCAGACAGCATACGAAGGAGCACAGAAAGCCTGTGAGAAATACGGATACGAACTGGCTTACACAGAGAACCTGGAAGTTGCTGATATTTCCGCCGCTTTTGCTGACTATGCAAGTGCAGGTTATGATGTGGTAATTGGTCACGGATATGAGTTCGGTGATCCTGCACTGGAAGTTGCAGAGACCTACCCAGACACCAAATTCATCTGCACAGAGGCTGACGCTTCCGCTGACAACGTAGCTTCCTACGTTATGGCATGTGAGCAGACCGCTTATGTAGAAGGAATCATTGCTGCTTCTACTTCTGAGTCTGGTAAACTTGGCGCCATCGGACCGATCCCTGGAGATTCCCTTGTAAAGATCATTAACGGATATGAAGACGGAGCAAAATCCGTAAATCCTGATATCGAAGTTCAGACAGCCTGGACAAACTCTTTTGTTGATACACAGCTTGCACAGGAAGCTGCAAAAGCTATGATCGACAATGGCGTAGACGTAATCAAGCATTGTGCAAATGCTTGCGGAAACGGTGCAATGACAGCAGCTGTTGAGGCTGGAATCTGGTGCCAGGGCGATTCTTACGATCAGAGCTCTTTAGCACCTGACAATATTCTTGATTCTGCAATTTACAATCTTGATGTTGTAATTGATACTGCCCTTGGCAGCGTTGCAGACGGAAGCTTTGAGGGAGATGTTTACAACCTTGGTATGGCAGATGGCGCAGTAGAAGTTCTCCTTTCCGACAATCTTTCCGATGATGTGAAAGCAACTGCACAGGATGCAATTGATAAGATCGTTTCCGGCGAGCTTGAAGTTGAGCGCGACTACACAATGAGACAGTAAGAAATCGGATTTGTAACCGCGGATTGAGATATCTGTTTTTATAAAAATGGCTCGCAATCTGAAATCCGGCAACTGATTGTTCAAAGACAAATGAAGCTGAAATGGAGGAAAGTTATCAATCAGTCAGTGGAGATAACCTTCCGAAGTTTCAGCTTTTTAAAACACTTTAATTATACGAGAAAAAGGAGAAAACCATGTCTCTTCTTCAAATGAAACATATCTGTAAATCATTTTCCGGCGTATATGCAAATGAGGATATCAACCTGACGGTAGAAAAAGGTGAGATCCATGCTCTCCTCGGTGAGAACGGAGCCGGAAAGACCACACTTGTTAATATTATATTTGGTCTGTACACTGCAGACAGCGGTGAAATTTTGTGGAAAGACAAGCCAGCGGATTTTGCCTCTCCAAGGGAAGCTATCGATGCAGGCATTGGAATGGTCCAGCAGCATTTTTCCCTGGTAAATAAAATGACAGTTCTGGATAACATTGTTCTGAATCTGAAGGACAACTCCTTTTTCCTGGACAGAGCTGCTGCAAAAAAGAAGCTGACTGATCTGGCAGAAAAATACGGACTCTACGTGAACCCGGATGCTGTGATCAGTGATCTGTCAGTGGGAGAACAGCAGCGCGTGGAAATCCTGAAAGCATTATACAGAAATGTAGAACTTCTGATCCTGGATGAGCCTACTGGCGTGCTCACCCCTCAGGAAACCACGCAGTTTTTCGACGTTCTCCGCAATCTGAAAAAAGAGGGTTATGGAATCATTATCATCACCCATCGTATGAGCGAGATTATGGCAATCAGTGACAAGGTTACCATTCTTCGGGATGGCAGACAGGTGGCAGATCTTGTGACTGCAGACACCAATCCGGAAGAGCTGTCTGCCTATATGATCGGACGAGAGCTGAATGATGACTATCATATAGAAGGTTCTCCCCAAAAAGATATTATGCTGGAATTGAAAAATGTGTCCAATCATCACAGAAAACACAGCCGTCATAAGCTTGAGAATATCAGCCTTACCATTCACAAAGGGGAAATCCTTGGAATTGCCGGTGTGGAAGGAAACGGACAGAAAGAGCTTGCAGAGGTGATCACCGGAATTCAGAAAACCGGTGAGGGCGAAATTCTTCTGGACGGACAGAATCTGGCAGGGATCAATATCCGCGGACGTTATGAAGCAGGTGTTTCCTATATTTCAGAGGACAGATTGTCAGACAGTCTGATCACCGGAATGAACATTTCAGAAAACCTTGTTCTCCGGGAATATGGGAAGCCTCCATTTGCAAACCATTCTATTATAAACAAAGCAGCTATTCGTAAAAATGCAGCAGAAAAAATGAAACAATATCAGGTGCGCGCATCCGGAAAGTCGGGGATTGATACGCTTGTGAAGCTTTTGTCAGGCGGAAACCAGCAGAAGCTGATCATAGCCAGAGAGCTGAACGATCATGCAAAAGTGATCGTGGCAAGCCAGCCTACCAGAGGTCTTGACATCGGTGCTAGGTGCTACAGAGTTTGTCCGTCAGCAGCTTATTGATCAGAGAAATGCAGGAAAAGGTGTTATGCTGATCTCTGCAGACCTGGAAGAAATTATGGCGTTAAGTGACAGGATCGCAGTGCTTTTTGGTGGAAAAATCGTGGGAATCCTGAATAGAGAAGAAGCTACTGTACAGAAAATCGGCCTTCTCATGGGCGGAATTTCAGAAGAGGAGGCAAGATAATGGAGAAGGAAAAAAGAACAAGAGGGATTACAGATGTACTTCTGATTCTTGTGATTACAATTCTGGCAGGTACGGTTTTAATCCTTGCATGCGGCGCAAGCCCGATGGAAGCATACGGTCTTTTCTTCCGTGGAATCTTTGGAACACCTGCAGGATTTGCAGAAATTTTTGTAAAAGCATGCCCGCTGATCCTTACAGGTCTTGGCTGCGCAGTAGCATATCGTACCGGCTTTTTCAACATTGGTGCAGAAGGACAGTTTTATGTAGGGGCTATGGCAACTACCATGGTAGCTCTGAACTGTACTGCTGTTCCGGGAATACCAAGAATTATCCTTTCCCTGGTAATCGGATTTCTGGCAGGTGGCGTGTGGGCGCTGATCGCAGCAGTGTGCAAAGCAAAATTCAATATTTCCGAAATTATTGTCACTATCATGCTGAACTATATTGCAATTAATTTTCTTGGCTATGCAGTCCGTTCCTTCCTGATGGACCCGGAAGGAAATGTTCCGCAGTCTGCGAAAATTGACAAAGCCGTACAGCTTGGAACCCTGATCCGGGCAACCCGTTTTCATGCAGGTATTCTGATCGCAATCATCTGTGTACTTGTAGTATGGTTTTTCCTGGAAAAAACAACTATGGGATACGAATTGAAGGCAGTTGGACTGAACAAACGTGGAAGCACCTGCAACGGTATTTCTGTTATGAAAAATATTGTGCTTTCCGCCTTTTTAAGCGGCGGACTTTCCGCAGTGGCAGGTGGAATCGAGGTTCTTGCCATTCAGAAAAAGCTTCTGGAGGGAATCTCCTCAAACTGTGGCTATACGGCTGTTTTGATCGCACTTGTGGCATTTAACAACCCTATTGGCGTATTCTTCGTGGCAGTGCTTTATGCAGCAATGCAGGTAGGTGCAAGCTCCATGCAAAGACAGCTTGGAGTACCGTCTGCAATCGTTAATATTTTGATCGGTCTGGTTGTTGTTTTGATCCTGGGAAGAGAACTGTTCCATTTCAAAAAGAGACAGGCAAAAGTTGGAAAAGGAGGAAATGCGTAATGCTTCAGCAGATTTTCAGTTTAAGCTTTATGACGGCTTTTCTGGCCGCAGCAGTTCGTCTGGCAGTGCCGCTTATGTATGGCGGAATTGGTGAGACCATTGCGGAAAAATCCGGTATTCTGAATATCGGAATGGAAGGTGTTATGCTCAGTGGTGCATTCTTTTCCTTTGCAGGTGCCTGGTATTCCGGCAATCTGTTTGTGGGACTTCTGTGCGGTATGGCAGGAGGACTTATAGTCAGTCTGCTTCATGGACTTCTTTCCATTACGCTGATCCAGAACCAGTCTGTTTCCGGTCTTGCCATCAACATGCTTATGCTTGGCGTCACCAGCTTTTTGTTTAAATTAATGTCAAATGGACAGGGCTATCAGCAGATCGAGACCTTCCCAAACATTGCCATTCCAGGATTGTCAAAGATTCCGCTGATCGGAGATGCATTTTTTAACTGCGATTTTCTGACCTATATCCTTTATGTACTCCTGATCCTTACCTGGATTTTTTACAAAAAAACCAATTTGGGGCTGTCTTTTATGGCAGTGGGAGAGCACCCGCGTGCAGCAGAATCCGCCGGCATCCAGGTGAAAAAATACCGCTGGATCGTGATGGTGTTCAACGGAATCCTAGGAGGAATCGGCGGTGCATATCTGGTACTGGTACAGCTTGGCGTTTTTACGGAAAATATGATTTCCGGCCGTGGCTATATTGCTCTTGCAACTGTTATTCTTGGACGATATACACCTTTTGGAATGTTTGGAGCGGCTCTCTTATTCGGAGCAGCCAATGCCCTGCAGATCCGTCTCCAGACCATCGGTGTATCCATTTCCCCGTTCCTTCTGGCAATTTTGCCATATGCGCTGACCCTTATTGCAATGCTTGGTGCTGCTGGAAAGAACAGTGAACCAGAAGCTCTTGCTAAGCCTTATGTAAAAGGCTCAAGATAGGAGTATCTATGGCAAATAAAGAGTATCTGAACGTAAATGAGCTGGCGACCTTATTCGGATTGAACGTGCAGACCCTGCATTATTATGACAAAATCGGAATTCTGAAGCCCAGCTACAGAGACCCGAAAAACGGATATCGGAAATATCGTTTTGATCAGACTTATAAGCTTGCATCCATCCGCTATATGCGAAAACTGGGTTATTCCATTGAGGCAGTCCGGGATTTTCAGGACACAAAAAGTCCTGATGAGGCGCTTAAAAGACTGAAGGAGCGTTCCGCAGCCATTCATGCCCAGTGGGAAGAGATGATGCGGATCGACCATGCGATTTTGCGAAAAATACAGTTTATTGAAGATTCGAAAGCAGGAATTGATTACGAAAATATCCAGGTGGTGAAATATCCAGAGCGAAAATATATTCCCATCGGAGCAGAAGAGGAGCTTTATGCAGGCGAATCATTCTACTTTTATCCAACCATTGTATTTTATGGGGAAAATAGCAAGGAATTTGGAGCGCTTCTTACAGATGCCGTTCCAGAGGAAAATGCGGAGATACGCACGATTCCTGCAGGAACCTATGTTGTGGGGTATCACAAAGGGGCATATGAAGAGATTCAGGACAGCTTTAAAAGGATAAAGGAATGGGGACGGAATCTGAATCTGGAGGATACCATTCTGGCGCTGAATATCATTGACCAGTTTGTGGAACAGGATAATGATAATTATTCTACCAGGATCGAGGTCAGGATTGCAGATACAAAATAGAGGAAAAGCGATGCGAGAAAGAGAAAAAATGCAATGATTAAGAATGTGAGGGACAAAAAATGGCAGTAAAGATTTACCACGGAGATATTTTGTTTACACCGTCAGCAGACAGGTTAGAGATTCACGAAAACAGTTATATAATTGTAGAAGATGGAGTGGTTTCACAGATCTGTGAAAAGATTCCGGAGCAGTATCAGGGCACAGAGGTTATAGATTACGGTGATAAGCTGATCATTCCGGCATTTTCCGATCTTCATGTACACGGAGCACAGTATGTACAGCGCGGAATCGGTATGGACTGTCTGCTTTCCGACTGGCTGAATCATTATACATTTCCGCAGGAATCCCGTTTCCAGAATATGGAGTATGCAAAAAACTGCTACGATGCATTTGTAGATGATATGCTCCGCCATGGTACTTTCCATGCCAATGTTTTTGCAACCATTCACCGTGAGGCCACAAACTATCTCTTTGATAAAATGGAAGAGAAAGGCATGTATGGTTATGTGGGAAAGGTGAACATGGACTGCAATTCTCCGGAATTTCTCACCGAGACCACAGAGGATTCCCTGAAGGAAACAGAGAAGTATCTGGCAGAACATGAGGGCAGCAAAAAGGTGAAAACCATTCTGGCTCCCCGTTTTGCCCCGACCTGCAGCAAGCCGCTGATCGATGGTCTTGGCAAGCTGGCTGCAAAATATCATTGTGGTGTGCACACTCATCTGGTAGAGTCTCTGTGGGAGGCACAGGAAGCTCTGAATCTGTTTCCGGGCTATGGTTCTGACGCAGAAATTTATGAGCGCGCAGGCCTGATGGATCACGGTCCGTCTATTTTCGCCCATGTTATTTTCCCAACTGAGGAAGATAAGCGGATTCTGAAAAAACATGGAAGCTTTTCTGTTCACTGCCCGGATGCCACTGTGAATATTATTGCAGGAATAATGCCGCTGCAGCCTATGGAGGCTGAGGGACTGAAAATTGCCATGGGAACTGACATTGCTGGTGGCCATGGAATCGGCATCTACCGCCAGGTTGCAAGAGCCGTACAGTTATCCAAGCTGAAAGAATTCTACGAGCCACAGGAGAGTAAGACCATTACCATTACACAGGCATTCTACCATGCAACCAAAGAGTCTGGAAGTGTATTCGGTAAGGTTGGTTCTTTCGAAAAAGGGTATGCGTTTAATGCTCTTGTGATTGATAATATGGAAGATCCATGGACAAAAATGACGGCAGAGGAGAAACTGGAGCGTTTCTGCTACATCGGAGATGACCGGAATATTAAGGCCAGATATATTGATGGGGAGCTGTTGGAGCAGGAATTTTAGAAATTTGCTATTTAGTGTGTTGAAAAGTTCTTCAGGAGGGACGCATTTGGGCAATGTGTATTACTCACTCGCCGGCGCAACGCTCCAGCGAACTAATCGCTAACTGCGACTAATGCGTTCGGGAGAGCCCTCACGCATAAGTCTTCGTAAGCGCTGGATTTCGCTTACGCTAAGAGCGCGCCTGAAATGGCTCGCTGGAGTAATACACACTGCCCAAATGCTGTGTACTGGCTGGGACTTGCTGGTTAGTAAGAACTTTTAACGAAGGGGGAGGGGGAGTGATTGGTTTCCCTATACTTTCTTGACAACGATAGATTAGAAAAAACAATATAGTTGC
>ENA-OQLI01000158-OQLI01000158.1-human-gut-metagenome-genome-assembly--contig:-NODE-158-length-101852-cov-18.563834_pt1 | contig 101852 bp, 112 predicted proteins | sample MGYA00242805_ERZ504812 | MGnify/ENA primary metagenome ERZ504812 (study PRJEB26092, sample SAMD00036430) | human gut metagenome | host: Homo sapiens | study: EMG produced TPA metagenomics assembly... | reverse complement strand
GCTACGCATACAAGACCGACCACTCCGACTATGATTCCAAGGGTGAATCCTAATAAGAATGTAATCATGATTCGTCCTCCCTATAGCGCTCCGGCAATTCCATCCAGGCGTTGACATATAAATCATTACCTAAACAAGATATTAAATCGTCACCGGCGTAAAAAATGCCGTTGCCATCTTTATCTCTTTCACATCTTCCGATTATTGGGATTGAGTAATTCGCAAAAGAGAGAAGAATATAATCATCTGTTTCTGGTAATCTCTCACTGACTGGAATCCACCCGTTTTCTTTCTCGTCCTGTTCAAAATCATTCAGAAGAGTATTCACAATATCCAGCGCACTCCCTGGAAGCCCATGCTTATACTGTGATTTATTTTCTATCTCAGTTTTGTATTGTTCTAATCTGGTTCGTACTCTGCTCATACAACCACCTCTGTAAAATACTCATCCAACATTTCTTGAGATATCTCAATCCACTTGTTTGTATTTATGCCGTTAAGACGAATGTCTCCGCCGATAAAATTTTCATTTCCAACTTCATAGGTTTCGCCAACCTTAATTTCTATACAATTTTCAATGTAAAACCCATCATCGTCATAGCTATCTAACATGAACGCCTTTACGCACTTATATTTCATGCTTCCACCTCGCTATCCTCTGGCATCTGGAACGTCATTCCTTTTTTGAGCATTTCTCCAAGTTCTCCTGCATGTGCTTTGTTTTCTTCCGTTTTTTGCTTCATACTTAATATCCTACATACTTCTGGAATTACATATTTTGTGTATTCCGAATCTCCATAGGCTTCCTGGATCATATCCAGTACCTTCATGGCTTTTTCTTTTGTGGAATATTCTCCGAGCAAGCAGCACCAACTCATATCTCTTCTTGCACTTATTACTCCACCCGAAACTTCGATATCGAATAAAAGTTCAAGTGTAGCTAAAACTTCCTTATTCTGACTTCTGATTAACATTTTGCGTCCTCCTTATCCTCATAATTCATTACAATTGTAATTACCTGCACCAGAACTTTCTGAATCTGGTCGTAAATATGATGATCGTCAGTTCTAAAATGTGAGTTTAGTTTTGCATCTTCATTGCCTTTTCTGTAGCAATCTTCCATAAAATCAATACAGTATATATCATCTTCCTTGATGATTTCTCCATTGTTTCTCCATTCAGAAATCATTGCTTCTTCAACCAGTGTATTTACAACATCATCTGAATCCTCGTTACCGTTTAAATATTCCACGCAACGGTCAATGAATCCCAACTTGTCAACGTACATATACGCTTTTGCTGTTCCAGATGTATACTCTCTGAACGCCTGCTCGATCTGTTCTTTGAAGTCCTCTGGCAAATTAGAAATATCCACTTCCAGTCCTCTTGGAAGATTTATTGTGTACTTTCTCATTCCGTACCCTCCTGTTTCTTAAAATCCATCTTCAAATCATAAACAAACTGGCAAAGTTTCTCTGCAATCTCATCCGCATTCTCTACATTTGCAAGCTGTCTAACATACTGCTTACCGCAGATAACACAAGTCAACTTTCTGATTGTTTCCCAGACCTTCCATGAAATAATGGTGGAATCAAAAGCATCTGCCATCAGAGAATATCTTCCATTTCCATTCTCGTCTCTGAACCACTTTTCTCTCTGCGCTTTTAGTGTGGTTCCGACATCTTCTCTGGTAAGACACCCTTTGTATTTTTCATCCATACGTTTTTCAAGTTCATCCAGAAGTTCTTTCTTTTCCTGCTCTGTCATTGCGTCCTCCTAATATCTGTCAAATTCAATATTGTTGTCTGAATAGAATATGTATGAATCCTCTCTGATTTTCTTAACTTCACGCATGATAATTTCTTTTGCTTTACTGACAGCTTCCTCAAAATCCTCTGTTCTGAGATCGTAGTTGTAAATACCCAATGTACTACAGTTGAGAAACAGCGTATCTCCACAGCCGACGTATTTGTGAATAACGATTCTTAAAGAATTGTATTTCAAGGCAAAAATACTTCCAGTTTTAGGTTCTTCGTCATACTTGGCGTTACTTTTAAATTTCATTTTTCATCCTCACTTTCCCCATGTAAGCAACTGACATGCTATCAATTTAGATTTACGTTCATTTTTCTTGCTATAGTTTCTATAACTGTCACTGTTACGCCGTTTCCTGCCTGTTTGTATAACTGGCTGTCAGAATTAACAAACTGAGCCTTTTTAAAATAATCATCCGACCAACCTTGCAGCCGAAAACATTCTTTCGGTGTCAGCTTCCGGATTGCTATGTAACACTGATATTTTTCATACCAGACTGCATATACAACCAATTCTTCCGACACTTGAACAAATATCCCTTGATTGCAGCTTGTGTCTAGTGTGTTTGCAATCTCTTTCCCAACTCTTCCTCTTCTTGTCTTACTACCTCGAACTGATAAATTCACAGCATCGACACCAACTCTGCACTCTGAATATCCTTGTTTTGTTGCTTCTGCTACCTTTACGCAAATATCTAAATTATTTTCTTGCGATTGTCCTCTAAGTATCGAAACTTTATTTCTAGGAGCAACTTTCCTGATTGTGCTTGCTGTAATGTTTTTGAACTTAACAGCAACAGCCGTAGCACCTCTGTCTGTTTGGCAAGCGAAATTTACTCCACTGTTTTTCTGGTATTGATTTTTCAATGTTCTGCATGTTCCATCTGGCATACAATTAAATCCAGTAGGTTCAATCGCTACGCCATGTATATCTGCTCTTGTAAGTGTAAACATTGGCTCGCCATTGTCTTTGAATCTTCTCCCATTCTGACGCTTTTCTACTCGATCCGGTGTCAGAACCGGAAGTGCTATCTTCGGATTGTTGTTATGTCCTGCCGAATGGCATTTTGCGATTCCATCAATTCCAAGCACTTTCCCATCTTGTGACGAATTAACTTCTCCTATGACTTTTATTGCAATTCCACTATCCTGTCCGGCGTGGTTCGCTACGCCTTTGTAGTATCTTGCTTTTAAGCATCTTGCAGTGTCCGTCATTTGCGATCCCTGGTAACATAAATCTATGAAACATGGTAAGGCAGTGTGGTGTCCCCTTTCTTCGCCTTGACAGGTGCTTAATGCTTCTGTAATTCCATCTTGTACGAATACCTGCGTATTTCTTTTATATCCGTTCCTGTGTCCAATTATTTGAATACTATTTTCTCTGTCTGCTCTTTCGACAGGAAATATTTTTGCGGTACTTCTGCTTCTAAGATGTCCGATAATAAAACATCTTTCCCGGTTTTGTGGCACTCCAAAATCTTTGGAGTTGAGCACTTGCCATTCTGCATCATACCCTGCCCTATCCATTTCAATGAGCAGTCTGGCGAAATCCCATCCTCCATTAACACTAAGCAGATTTTTAACGTTCTCAATGAAAAGGTAAGTGGGTTTATCTTCTTCTTTGAGCTGTCCGACAAGGTACATAACTCTGAAAAACAGGCTTGAACGATTTCCTTGAAATCCGGCTTGCTTTCCTGCAACGGATATGTCCTGACAAGGGAATCCGAAACACCAGCAATCTGCTTTTGGAATGTCTCCGGCATACACTCTTCGAATGTCATTTGCATACCATTCTCCATTTCTGTATTCCTCCTTTAATATTTCCTTCTGTCTTTTCTTGATAGGAATATCTTCCAATGTCTTTCGCTGCTCTTCTGTCAGTAAGTGCATTGAGATGTAACTCGCAGTAGCAAATTTATCGAATTCGCAAAAACCAACGCATTCATGCCCCGCTAATTCCATTCCCCTGCGAAATCCTCCGATTCCTGCGAAAAAATCTATAAACTTCATTTTAAACTCCCATCTTCTTAACCAGATTCTTATTCATCTCATCGAATCTTACATCTGTGTTCTTTTTAATGTCCTGTATCATGTTCAGAACGCTCATTTCACCTCTATTTGCCATTTTAACGTACTCGTTGGCAGTCTGTATAACTGTGAGCAAGCGTTTCGTAGAAAATCCATATAAACGTCTCAGAGCCATCATCGTTGTAACAGTGTTGATCGTGTTGCTCCAATCTTCACCAACGGTAAAACCATCTTCATAGGCTTTCTGTTCCATGTCTTTAATTTGGCTCTGGCAGTTCTGCATGGCTCGCCCAAACGCATGAGCCGCCTGATTAGAAGTCTGAACAGGAAATCTGGTCTTTTTCTTGACTTTTAACTTGCTACTCATTTTTCCTTCACCTTTCTGAACTTGTATCCTGTCACTCGGTACGCTCTTGACGCACCGGGGTTGTCTGTCGCAAGTAAGCCACCTTTCAGTAATTCGCCGAAATGATTCTGCACGGTATGGTTAGATATGCTCAGCCCTGCTGCGATTTCTGGAATGCTTGGCGGATAATCATGTTCTTTCAGATATCTTATGATGTACAGATATACGTCTTTCCTTGTCTGGATACCTTCATAGTACTTTCTTGCTGTGTTATATGGCATTTCTATCACTCCTGTCATGCTTTTATATTTCTGCCCATTTGAAGCGGCCCTTACCCGAATTACGCCACTGTCCGATGCCTCTCAGTTCTCCATAGTCAAGCCATTCTCTGACTGCTGCTTCATGGCTATCGCATAAGCACTTGATTGTGAACTCAATCCAACTTCCGGCAGGTATTGTCTCGCTATTTGCCAGTGCAATTCTTTCACCCTGCGGTGTTTGTCCTCTCAGTGGCCTCTGGCAAGTTCCTATTTCACCTTCAAAATGAATTGGAATTTTGCGTTCTTCAACGAAAATCAGACCGTCAATTTCTTTTTTATAAGCCTTGATTTTTGAAGATTTTGAACCAGTTACCTTTCTCAGCATTCCACAAGCATCTTTGAAAAAGCCCTTAATCTGGTAATCCCAGTAAATCGGTACACCGTTATCTCTCGGGAATATGGTCATGGATTTCTCAATCACTCCTTCAATTCCGATTGCTTCAACCTCTTCTTTTCTTGTTGGTGCGTCTGGTGCATTCGAAGCAATAAACGTTTCGTGAATCTCCGGGTCTGCACTTGCTGTTCCTAAAATTTCTTCCAAAAATGTCAATCTTACTTTTAATTCTTTCATTCTGCTATTCTCCTTGTAATTTTTATAGTTTTCTTACATTGCCGTGCTACTCTCTGCCTTAGCTCATTCCGTAGCTCGTCTCTGCTGCTCCCCGCCATTTCGTAGCTATTCTTATCTAATCATTACATTTCTACGCCGTAGCTTTTCCGTTCAGCGCCTCTGCCCAGCTTTTCGTTTCCTTGCTCCGCCACAGCTATGCATATCGTTTCAACACCTTTCGCAGCAACTCCTCTGCGTTTCAATTCACTTCGTTGATATGCTTCTCCTCAGCACATCCTCGCCTTTCCATTGCTGTGTTTATACGACATTCTTTTCCATGCTTCTTATTTTTTTACATTTCCCTGTTGACACATCCTCTGCCCATTTATAAAAGGCCAAAGACAGATACCTTGCCAAACTGTCTGGATAGATTTCATATAAATCCTCGATTTTTTTATGCAGTGCATCAAAATATTCATCATCATTTTTAACATCGTAAAATTCTTTTATCGCCTTCCAGAACTCTGGCATGAACTTATGCATGACTGGAATATCTTTAGCTTCTATTTTCATTATTCACCTTCTTTATGAGTAACCTTCGTTAACCGAGAAGTAACCGAGCGAAAAACCGCAAACCCTTGATTTTGCTGGTAGGTAACCGAGTAACCGAGTAACCCTGACTTTCTCATATAGGGAAACTTTTATACTCAATATGTGCATATAAATACTCAAATATATATATACAGAATCAAAGGTTACCTAGGTTACCCGGTTACCTTTTGGACGAATTGTTTGTCAATCAAACACAATATCGTCCGTAATCTCAAAATTATCATTACAATTCACGAATTCTTTTGGAATTTCGTCTACAATTTTCAAGAACACACATTTAGTAACAATTCCGTCCAGCTTTTTCGCTTTGGTCGGATAACCCCTGCTGTCGGTTTCCACAAGTCCCTTCTTAACAGCCCATGATAAAAATGCTTTTCTGGAAAATCTTCCGATTTTGCATAAATCATCAAACGCTGCGCTATAGATTATTGCGGTTGACGTTTTCTCTACCGGATCATTGTCGATAATTCCCCACCTTTCTGTTTTTATATCTGGGTTATCATCGAATTTAATTCCGTTCATGGCAATCTTATCAAGCACGAACCAGTAAGCGCGTTCGTTTTCAGATACCATTTCTTTCTCTGTCAGAAGATTCTTAGCCGTCTCAATGTCAATGTACTGGCCATCATGGAACAGCTGATCTGTTGCGATTTTATCTGCTGCCAGAATAATGCTCATTGATATGCTTTGCTTCTGCATCTTATCATCGTCCTGTATAAGCCCTTGATAGTGCTTTTGAAGGGATTTTATATCGTCAATGGACATTTCCTTAACTACATTTACAAAATCGATTCCTGCGTACCCGTAGTTCTTTTTAAGGGTATCTGCGGTAAGCTGTGGATCATCAAATATCTTTTCAGAACACTCGACCTCAATAATTCGGTTAATTGCTCCACCTTGGCTGACATATCCTGCAAGCGGACGTTCACCATTGGTCAGAATGCAGTTCTGCCAGCGATTCTCCCGGTTAACACCCAGCTCCTTGTTGGAACGGCTCTTTCCTTTTCCAGAACACAGGTCATATACAATTCCTTCGAAATTATCCCGGATTTTAGCCGATACTTTGGAAGTATCGTCCAGGATCAGCGGTAAGTTATTTAACATATCGGATTTTGCTTCCAGGGCCACATCGGTTGTTTTAAAATCTCCTATATATCTGGATTCGCCAGGGTTCGCCCAGACAGAAGCTCCTAGCATAAGTGTTACGGTCTTGCCACCCTCAGTTTCCCCCCAGAGGTCTACAAAGAACGGAAGTGCGCCAACAAGCTTAATCAGAATACTGGCAAAACTTGCAGCCAACATGATTTTCGGCTCTATTCTTCCAGTAGCACGAACCTTTTTTACATGTTCATACCATTCTGTTCTGCTGCCGCCTACACTGATACTTTCATACAGTTGTCGGAACCGCATATCTCCATCGAATACAATGTCTTTGTCATAAGGAAGAAAATAATCCCTGATCCACCCGATTTTGCTTGATGAATACTGAATATTAATGTAATCGTCATTTGCATTCTCGACATCTGACAGATACCGCACAAGAAACTTCGCATTCTCAGATGTTACTGAAATTCCAAGTGCAGACAAGCCAACGATTTTAGTAGATGATGCAACCATGGTTTTTGGCACAATAACCTCGGACCATTTATTATTCCTCTTATAGATTAGCTTTATCTGTTCTTCTCCAGTTTCCAGATTCTTCATTCGCTCTATTGGAAGTATAGGATGATAACAGGCTATAATGTCCGGCGATCCTGGATTAGTATTCGATATTCTGATTCCATCATCATCCGCCACCCAGTTAAGACACTTCATTCTGTCATATTCACAATCAGAGAAATTAGTCCACTGGTTCAGCATAGACAACGTCCTATTGTTTTTCTCTTTCTCGATCATTTGCTTCTGTACTTTCGTGTAAGCCTTAAGCAAATCCTCAAATTTTTTCTTTACGCCAAGCTCCTTGGCTCTGTCCAGAAGAGTCAATGTCAAACGTGCCTTGTAAATCTCATCTTCCTGCTTGAATATCTCGTCAAACACTTCTTCATCCAGAATAGAGTCCTTCGTGAGCTTGCTTATCATTTCCACTTTTAATCACCTTCTTCCAGTCCTGTTATGAATCCATGGTGATATAGTGCAAGTTGCAACCTGTTCCATGCTTCACACCATCCGTCAGACAATGGTTTCACTCTGTCGAGGATAGCCCGGTAGAAATCTATATCAGACATGCATTCTTGCAACTCGGTCTTTTTCTTCTGTTCTTCCTTCTGCTGCATTTCCATCTGTTTTTGATGGTGATATATTGCCATTCTGGAAGAAAAATCTGGTTTCTGGTAAGTTCCGCCAAGAATCTGAAAAGCTGTCTTAAAATCGCAATTATCCATATTCTGAACGAAAGTAAAAATATCTCCTGACGCGCCACATCCGAAGCAATAGTAGCTGTCTTTGTAAATTTTCAATGAAGCAGTACGGTCACTGGGATGAAATGGGCAACTGATAAAGCCAGCTCTGTTCGGAATCATTCCGTATCTGGAAAGAACATCTCTCATGCTGTTCTGCTGTTTAATTGTTTCTTTGTCCATCCGACAGAATCTCCATTATTCGTTTTCCAGTATTTTTCTTGTCACAAAATAGGAACTCAACTCCATATTTTCTCTGCATTGTGCATAGAATTTTGTACAGCGTATCGCCGTGCATAACTTTCTGTTCTTGCTCAATCCAGATACCATTTTTCTTAACCCGCTTCTTCGCCCTGGGATTCTCCCACCAGAGAACATCGTCCAGCTTTTCGATCCCTTTCCCGTGTTCGCATAAGAAGACAAGTTTTATTCCTGCTTCATTTGCCCGGATAATTTCAGATCGGAATCTTTCATGCTGCTGGCATACATTTCCGCATAACTCTGCAAGGTTCTGTTTTCTATCAACTACCAAACGCGGGTTATCATAATTCATGTAATCACCTACATACAGCTTTGACACGAACCATTTTTCCACTGCCTCGTCAAATGCCTTTTTAATGCCATCAATAACTTTCTGATGTTCTCTGCTATCAATCTGTATCAATTAAATGGCATCTCCTCGTCGATACCATCAGGAATGCTCATAAAGCCGTCCGGGTCGGCTTCTGGATTCGGTGTAGGTGATGCTGTCTGTGCCTGTGAAGAACCTTTGCTTTCGCCGAATTCGATTTCCTCGACAACAATATCTGTTGTATATACCTTCACGCCGTCTTTATTCGTATAGGATCCTGTCTGGATTCTTCCAGATAAATCTGCTTTCATACCCTTGAAAAAATATTTCTCAATAAATTCCGCTGACTTTCCGAAAGCGATGCAATTTAAGAAATCTGCTTTCTGATCAGAACCCTCTTTCACAAATCTTCTATTTACCGCAATAGAAAATCTTGCAATAGATGTTCCATCATTGGTGTACTTGATTTCTGGATCGCGTGTAAATCTTCCTGTAAGAATAACTTTGTTCATTTTTTATTCCTTTCCACTATGCTGTTTATCGTACTCAATCAACATTTTGAGACATTTTTGCCCTTTTTCTTTTGTGAGTCCTTTCACTTCGTCTACCTTGAAACGAGTTTTAATCTGTTCAAACAAGTTAGAACTCGGATATTTGTCAATGATGTTCTGGATACTCATTACATTTTCTGAAGTAATCATCTCAACAGGTCCTTTTGATTCTGACTTTTTAGCTGCTGTTTTTCCACTGCTACCTGTATTAGTAGAATCACTGTCTTTGTTGTCATCAATGCAGAACAAACCATTCAGGGCATACTTTCTTGCATAAGATGACGCTGCGCCTGTAACCTGGGAAGAATCCATGCCTTTTTTTGACTCTTCTTCCCTTGCATAAGCAACTGTTACGATTTCAGAAGAAGAATCCTCTGCATCTTTTAAATGTGTTTCTGCTCTTACATAGATTCTGTCCCCGACCACTTCCATCTGATCAGTGATACATAATACTGTCTTTGTTTCTGCCAGAAGCGGCTTTACTGCTTCCAGAATGTCCTCACAGCTTCTATATTTATATTTCCCGAATGAGTTATACTGCCCTTTTGGGGCTTTCAGCTTTGACTGAATAACTCCTAATTTTTCATAGATATTCAATTTCAATCCTCCTTGTCATAAACTACATGCTTGCTGCCCTCAACGATCAGCAAACTTGCGATATCTTTCATTGATATGGTTGATTCGTTATAGATCTCAACCAGTGCGTTGTATGCTTCCGATGATACTTTCACGACCGGGTTATCCTTATCAGTTGCAGGCTGTTTCTTTCTCGCTGGAATACGGATTTCAAAATCACTCATGAGCGTTCTCCTTATATGCTTTCTGAGCCGCTAAAAGCCCATTTAGTGCTTGCGTGTAACTTGCCAATGTTCTCGCCTTATACTGCTCCTCTATTGGATTATCTGGAGCAAGTGCAAGCTGAACATCAATCAGTCTCAAGACTTCCTGTATCCTCTCGTTCATAGACAGGCTCCTTTAACTGCTTAAAAAAACAATAGATTGCGTCTGACTTATCCCCCATGCCCGGAACCGTCTTACCGTTCTGAATGGAATCAGCGGCGTGATATTCGAGATGGTCGATAAACATGTCTGGATTCTCCCAATCAACAATTGGTGTATCTCGTTTGTTAAGCTCATCCAGAAGGACATTTACCGCCAAAACCATATTCCATTTTGGAAGAAGTTTTAATTCTTCAAGATTCATTTAACGGACACCTCCCATCAATAAGCAGTTCCAGAAGACATTTCTTTGCATCTTCATAATTCTGAGATTCGGACTCAAAGTCATAAAACTGACACAAAGTAAAATGCTTTACGATCTCCCCTGCATCATTAAATACATAAATATAAACTCTGGATATGTCGTCACACGCCGTATAGTCAAAATTCACATGCGCCGTTGTTTCACTTGAAACTCTCAGACACAACTCAAATAATTCCTTAATTTTCTCCTCATTCATTTTTTCTCCCTTTCATAAATTTCCTATCAGAACCAGGCTCATAACTGCCGCTGCCATGATTCTGTCAAGTGCTCCGGTCCAGTCCCAGCACGGAAGAAAGGTAGCAAGCGTCCCAATCGCTACGCACATCAGAATTTCTCTGAAATATTCTTTCTTCATTTGACCGCCTCCAGGATTTCTTCATCTGGAAAATTCAGCCGGATAAAAATATGCCGCAGTTCCGGATACGTGAATGTTTCCGGCTTATTTCGCTTTTTACGGAAAGTGTTTTCTGCCATTCCGGTAATTGCTGCCATCTGTGCATCACTTACTCGCTCGGCCTCCATCCTTTTTGCAATATTGCCTTTCAAAAGGATGTATTTCTTTTGCTCTGTGGTATATCTGATTGCCACAGTCTTTCCTCCTTTCTTACTTAATAAACATCCATGCAGCGTTTGAAAAAATTAATGCAATCATGGTTACAATCCATGCGCAGAACCATTTGTGAGTCTGCTTTTTTGCCTCTCTTACAACCTCAACTGCATAGAAAGTTTCGAACTCTTCAAAATTTGTCACTTTTTTATCCTCGGTTTTCTTCATAAAAAATCCTCCTGTTCTCTTGCGAAATACAGGAAGAAATGATATGATTATCCTGTAATCCGCTAGTGTGGTTAGTGGTTTACAGCTCCGAGGCGAGAGGTTTCGGCTCTCCTTCGGAGCACTTTATTTTTCAAAATGTTTTTCCATAAGGTCAGCAATCATAAGGTATCGTTCAAATTTCTTCATGTTTTCCTCCTTAATTACTGTGAAATTGCAGTTTCTTTCTTATCTGATTTTTGCTCCAGTCAACTATTTTTCCTTTCTTTGTTTCGTCTTTTGAATTTTGTGTTATACTCTCCTGTGAAAGGAGGTGTAATAATGACGGATAATGAAAAACGCGCACATGATTTAGCCATTGCAGTTTGCACTGATGTTTGCCATTTAAAACGTCAATCTCAAGTTGATGCTGGCAAAACTCATGTAACCATCGATTATTTCGAAGAATACATAAATGCTTATGAATCCGCATTAGAAGCATTCAACGAAAAATATCCATCCGGCAAATAGGCTTCTTATTAATCAAACATGTTAAGGAAATAGGTTTCTTTGATGTTCGCACCATCTTAGAAGCCTTTTCCTTTTTCTTCTTTTTACTCATAAAATTCGCTCCTTTCTATTCCGGTAACTTTGGTTCAAGAAACTTGTCTGTTCCAACAGATAACGCCCCACAAATTAATTCGTATTCATCGAAATCTAATCTGCGATTTCCATTGAGAGAAAGATTGAGTTTCTGAACAGGAATGCCAGTTTTGTTGGCGACAAATGTCTGCGTTATACCGTTGTTTTCAAGGTACGACTTAATCTTTTTACCAACGCACATTCTTCATTTCTCCTTTCTATTTAATTTCGTTCCTATCGAACAATTACAGTATAACTTCGAATTACTCGAATGTCAAGAAGAAATTTCGAGTAAATCGAAATTATTTTATTGACAGTTCGAAATTTCTATATTATTATTAGCTATGAAGGGAGGAAACGATAATGACATTTGGTGAGAAAATCAAACAAGCCAGAACGGCAAAGAAGCTGACCCAGAAACAACTTGCAGAAAAAATCAATGCAAAGCACAATTCAATTAGTGACTGGGAAAAAGATAAGTGTAAGCCAGATATGGACACTATTGAACTTCTATGCGGTGTTCTGGAAGTAACACCAACATACCTCATGGGTTCTAAAAGCGATGACGATTATGCAACCATAATTGGAAATCTTATGTCGGAACCTGACATCTTAGATTTTATCGAGGAATACAAAGCACTCGATAAAGAAGATAAGAAAGCAATAAAACAAATAGTTTCATCACTAAACAAAAGGAGCAAGGGTTAATCCCCTTGCTTCTTTGATTTTAGATATTTAATAAGAATTGTATAGACAAATTTTAATTTGCCCTCATTTTCAGTATTCTCTATCATTTCAATAATTTCTTTCTTGTAATCCATATTATACCTCCTACCGCACAAAAACACTTGCTCTCTTTTACATTGCATTATCTTTGGTACGATAAAGTGGCATCGGCGGACAAATCACCCCTCGCTAGTTGCCAATGATAGACCGGAACATTCGTAATATCGAATATAATTTTTACTTTTGCAAAAAGGAAGTTCGCTTTGAGTGGAATTTTTATTGTTTCTATAATACCGTCTGTTTTCAAAATTCCCTTCGCGTTCCTGGTCAAGGTCGAATGCCTGCACATGTGTTGAGCAGAGTATATGTCAGAATCCTTGTGTACATAATCATCCACGCACATTGGAAGATGGATTATATAATTGACAAAAACTATAACCGATATCAAAATTAGTACTTTTTTGACTCTTTTCATTCTAAAATCACCTACAAACGTCTATTTACAACTATATTGCATGATGCTATAATCAACTATAACATATAGAATTCTTATTTAACGCAAATGGCGAAAATGACAATTTAAAGGACTGATTTGCATGAAAATTGCGATTTGTGACGATAATTCTTTACAGATTGATTTTTTTAAGGCTCATATTGATGAGTTTTTGAAAAAGCGCGGAGACAAGAGTTACACGCTAAACACTTATAGTAGTGGAAAGCCGCTGATTGATGATATAGCAGACGGTCAATGGTACGATATAGTCGTGTTGGATGTGGTCCTTGATAATGAGAATGGCATAAATGTTGCAAGACAGCTCAGGAAAAATGGATATAATGGCAACATTGCCTTCTGGACAGCATACAAAAACTATGTATTTGACGCATTGGACGTCTTGCCAGTGCATTACATCATCAAAGGCTCTGAGCATGGACGCATGTATTCTGTCGTAGCACACACATTGGAAGATATCCGTGAGAAAGCCTTGACTATCAAAAACCGAGATCACTTCCATCGGGTAGAATTCCGTCACATCGAATACATAGAAAGCCGAAATAAATCAATTCTTGTCCACTGTACCTGCGGTATCATACATGTAGTACGTGGAAAGCTGTCAGATATAGAGCCTCGCCTTGACGGAAGATTTCTCCGTTGTCATCAGAGCTACATCGTAAACATGGATGAAATCAAAGATGCGTCAGATCATTTCGAAATGATATCAGGGGATATCGTTCCGATCAGGCAGAGGGAGGCTGCAAAAATAAGGAATCTATATAAGAATTATATCGAAAATTTTGAGTAATCGTGTCAAAGGGGGAAACTATGAAAAAGATACGAAATGTGTTGATGATTATTTGGACTGCATTCATTGTGCTGATGATTGTGGCTTTGATGAGTTCAAACGATCTTTCATCGGACAATATTATGGTCGTTGTTGTACTTGAGACATTTGGAATTGCTGTTTTGTATCTTATTTTTGCACTTTTGCTGTCTATTAAAAATAAGGTTCAAAAACCTGCAATATCAAATAATTCCGTAGCAACCCAGCCGGCGGTTGTAGAAAAACCTGTTCGAGTATTGAATCTGAGAGTTATATCCGGTAAGGAGGATTTTGAGCTTGGTTCCAAACACACAAGATTTGATTTGAAGCAATGGAAAGATGGATCTGTTACAGTGTCAGATGCTCCAACCAAATATGAACTTTTCGACTATGAATGGAACGGGTCGGAATACAGAACAGTAGAAAAGACAACTACAACATCTCACACTAAAGGGAAAAGTAAAGAAAAAACAAAACGAAAAGGAAGATTAGCTGGTGCTGTTATTGGTACGGCTGCTACAGCTGTCACGCTTGGAAACCCTGTTGTCGGTGCAGCTGTCGGTGCAGCTGTTGGAACCGGAAAGAAAACTAAAGGAAAGAATAATTCCACTACTACTGGAACTGCTACCACAACAAGTGATAACATTGAAGTGGATTCTTATGCATCTATGAAAATGCGGAATATCGAAACCAATCAAATAAATATTATTGGATTCCGCTGTAGTTCAAATATAGATATGCAGTTAAAGAGTTTCAATATTTCCAAAAGCTCTGATGCTGTTGAAAATGTTCGAAATCAGAAAACATCCGTTGAACTACTGAAGGATTACAAAGAGCTTTTAGATAGCGGTATTATTACTCAAGAAGAATTTGACCAGAAAAAATCAGAACTTTTATAAAAAGAACCGGCTCCTGCTACCAACGGGAACCGGTTTTTAAAAAAAAGAAAAATATTTTTACGTTCCGCAAAGCATAACGAAGTGAAACGTATCGCCTGACAAGTCATATTGTATCATCTTCGGTGTGTTCGGACAAGTCAGAAAGTTTGTTCGGTTAATAAGGAGGAAAAGAAATGGCAACTGCAAAAAAACTGCCATCTGGCTCATGGAGATGTCAGGTATTCAGTCACATCGAAGAAATCCCGTTATCAGACGGGACTATCAAAAAGAAAAGGGTTTATAAATCTTTTACATGTTCAGATCCTAGCAAAAAAGGGAAGCGAATCTGTGAGCAAATGGCTGCCGAATGGGCAGCAAAAAAAGAAAGTGAAGTATTGACTGCGCGATATGTTCCACCAGAAGATATGACATTAAAAGAGGCATGTAATAAATACATAGAAAGCAGAACAGGTGTTTTATCCCCTGGAACTATTAGAGAATATAAGCGATCTGTCAAAAGAGACATGGCTAAACTTATGTCATTAAATATAATGGAAATCACTCAAGAGGATGTTCAAGCTGAAATGAATCGTGAAGCACTTACTCATTCGCCAAAAACTGTGTACAATATGCATGGCTTTCTTTCTACTGTCTTGAAGACTTATCGTTCGGATTTCATCTTAAGAACTTCCTTACCTAAAAAGGTAAGACCGAAAATCTATGTACCTACATCTGCCGAAGTCAAAAAGGTAATTGAATGTACTGTAGGTAGTGAATTAGAGATACCTGTTCTTCTGGCAGCGTTCGGTCCGATGAGGCGGTCAGAAATCTGTGCGCTTAATTCTGATCATATCAAGCAGAACATAGTACATGTCGAATATGCTATGGTTATGAATGATTCTCATGGTTGGGTTATCAAAAGACCAAAATCTTTTGCTGGTGACAGATTCATTTCATATCCAGATTTTGTTGCAGATAAATTAAAAGGAATACATGGGAAAATAACAAATTTGAACCCATCGCAAATATCCGACAGATTTTCAGATCTGTTAGATGACAATCAGATTCATCATTTTCGATTCCATGATTTGCGTCATTATTGCGCATCTGAGTTGCATACTCTTGGAATTCCAGATGTATATATTATGCAGCGCGGCGGTTGGGAGGATGATACCACATTAAAAAATGTATATCGGCACGTTCTGGTTGATCGAGAAAAAGAGATGAATGAAATTGGGAATGATTATTTTTCAAAGCTATGCAACACGGAATGCAACACAAAAAAAAGAAAGTGCTGAAAAATAGCGTATATTAGGATTTTTCTTGCAGGTTCAAGTCCTGTCATCCGCATTTTATTTAAATCATAAGGATTGCAAAGGGACTTACCATTCCCTCTGCACACCCTTGGCTGAGAAGCAAAGGACTTCTTCGTTTTTCAAATAGGATATGTATAGAATAACAGCAGGAGACTTCTCTCTCGTATGGAGAAGATTTCCTGCTGTTTTGACATTCTATTATTTTGTTTTCCCTGAATCTTAACCCGAACAATTTAGAGTCCCCTATACATACTTGTTTAAATCATTTTACAGATATTTGATCTTGGCAGACATCTTTCTGTCTTTATCAGTCTCAAGGATCACATAGCTTGGCTTTCTGCCGTGCTGGCGTGGATAGGACAGACTTCCCGGGTTAATGGCCAGAACACCGTCTATTTCTTCAATTACAGGCTTATGCGTGTGTCCAAAGAACACAGCATCACAGTCTCTGGACTTTGCTTCTTCTGCGACACCGGAAATATCCATGGACACACCATAATAATTTCCATGCGTGACAAGAACCTTATTTCCATCAAGTTCTATCTCCTCTTCTCTCGGAAGGTCTGAGAAAAAATCATTATTGCCGGCAACAATACAGCAGGGGCAGTCCACAAGAGCTTCGATAAAAATCTCACGGCCCTCCACATCTCCGCAATGTACCAGCATATCAAACGGCGTTTCCATCATCACCGCTCTTTCCAGATTTTCATCGTGCCCATGGGTATCACTGACGATCAGTACCTTCATCGAAGTTCATCCTTGATCGCACGCAGAGCCTTCCCTCTGTGGCTGATCTTATTTTTTTCTTCCATGGAAAGTTCGGCAGAAGTACAGCCGTATTCCGGAAGATAAAAGATCGGATCATAACCAAAACCATTTTCTCCGCTCTCTTTATATCCGATTCTGCCTTCCATCGCTGCTCTCACAGTCTTCATCGTTCCATCCGGAAATGCCGCTGCGATCGCACACACAAACCTTGCAGTCCTCTTCTCATCCGGAACTCCTTCCAGTCTCTCGATCAGTTTTGCATTCTTAATATGGTAAGAAGTGTCTTCTCCCATATAACGTGCGGAATAAATTCCCGGCTCTTTATTCAGGTAATCGATTTCCAGTCCTGAATCATCTGCCAGAACGATCTCACCTGTCAGATTGCAGATGGTCCTTGCCTTGATCTGTGCATTTTCTTCAAACGTTTTTCCATCTTCTACAATATCTGCATGAATTCCGGCATCTTTTAAGGAAAGAAGTTCAATATCCAGATCTCCGAGTATTTCACGGATTTCTTTCATTTTTCCCTGATTACCGGTTGCAAAAATTACTTTTTTCAATCTTTTTTCCTCCTTGGTGGTTTCGGACCCAGGAACTGATAATAATATGTTTTTAACATACCATTATAAATCTTGCGATTCTTGTCCGCTTTTCGTCCAATATCATTTTCCGCACGGTCATAAGATGTGATCAGATACATAGACCACTTGTCCAGACGATTATAACTCTCTCCAATCTCTCTGTACAACTGTGGAAGTGCTTCTTTTTCTTCCAGACGTTCTCCATATGGCGGGTTCGTGATGATAAATCCATATGGTTTCGGATGACTGAGATCTTTGACTGCTCTCTGCTGAAAATGGATCAGCTTATCCACTCCTGCCATCTTCGCATTGGCACGGGCAGATTTCAGTGCCTCCGGATCAATATCATATCCCTGAATATCTGTATCTATATCCAGGTTCACACGGTCCTGCGCTTCCTCCAGTGCATCATACCAGCATTTGCGCGGAACCAGATGTTTCCAGTCTTCCGCAAGAAAAGAACGTTTCATGCCAGGAGCCATATCTGCCGCAATCATAGCTGCCTCGATCGGGAAAGTACCACTTCCGCAGAATGGATCCACAAGAATGCGGTCTTTATTCCATGGCGTCAACATGATCAGTGCAGAGGCCAGCGTCTCAGTGATCGGAGCTTTGACAGTCATCTGACGATAGCCTCTCTTATGAAGAGAAACTCCGGATGTATCAATCCCGATCGTAGCCACATCCTTCATAAAGGCTACTCGAATCGGGAAGCTTGCACCATCCTCCTGAAACCAGGAAATTCCATAAACACTTTTCAGGCGTTCTACAATTGCTTTTTTCATGATGGACTGAATATCAGAAGGACTGAACAGCGCACTCTTCACAGAATTGGCTTTTGCTACCCAGAACTTGCCATCCTTCGGAATATATTCTTCCCACGGGATCGCCTTTGTTTTTTCAAAAAGTTCGTCAAATGTCACTGCTTTAAACTCTCCGGTCTTCAGCAGAATCCTCTCTGTCGTACGAAGGAACATATTGGCCTGTGCAATACCTTCCGCATCTGCCAGAAACGTAACTTTGCCATCTTCTACCTTACTGATCTCATACCCGAGATCCAGAATCTCGCGTTTCAGAACCGCTTCCATGCCAAAGTGACACGGTGCGATCAATTCCATATATTTCATCCAAGCCTCATTTCCTTGATGATATTTCCATCAAAATCTTTAATCGTAAATGTTTTGTCTTCCAGAACAGCATATGTAGGCGGATTTCCTTCTTTCGGAATAGATACAGATCCCGGATTCAGAAGGATATACCCTTCTTTTTGTTCTGCTTTCAGCACATGTGTATGTCCATGTATCAGAATGTCTCCCTCGTGGAACGGTGGAAGATTATTTTCATTATAGACATGTCCATGCGTCGCATAAAAAGTAAGTCCGTTAATTGCCAGAATACAGTAATCTGCCATTACCGGGAATTCCAGAACCATCTGGTCCACTTCCGCTTCACAGTTACCTCTTACTGCGTAAATATCATTTTTCATGCCATTCAGCATTTTGATGACCTCTTTCGGTGCATATTCCTTCGGAAGGTCATTTCTCGGTCCGTGATAAAGCAGATCGCCCAGCAGCACCAGGCGTTCTGCCTGCTCTTCTTTATATTTCTCCAGCATCAGCCGGCAATAGTATGCCGAGCCGTGCACATCAGATGCAAACATGTATTTCATACTTAATTCTCCTCTGAATAATAACATTTTCTCTTTCTTACCTTATCATGGTTACAGGGAAATTACAAGATTTCATTACCTGTCTCCACTCACAAGATTTCTGCCTCGGTACGCCGTAAACCCACCGATCACCGAACGTGTCCTGTATCCCCGTCTGACAAATTCTCTTGCGGCTGCCATGCTTGCACCGCCTCTGTCACAGTAAAAAACAAGTATCTTATTCATTGGAAGATCTTTTCTGTTCTCCAGTGTTTCATATGGAATATTTACAGCTCCCCGCACATGACTTTCGGCATATGCTTTTTCTTCTCGCAGATCTATGATCAAAGCATCGTTTCGCCCCACATAATAATCAAGCATCCTGGCTGAGATCGTTTCAATAGGAAACATGACAAACCTTCCTTTTTTATTTATCATATGTTCCCTTTTCTTTTCGGTGCACGATCTGCCTCTTCAATCTTCCCAAGCAATACCATCCTTATCTGCAGGCAGCAAAAGAGGCCGGCACATAGCCAGCCTCTTTGCAAGAGAAGGGAAAATCCTGTTTTATTCTTCCTTAGTATCTGCCAGAATAATCATTCTGCTCTTTGTCATATGCATTGGATGTTTTGTTTCCATAACTGTTTCTGGAAGCATTTTTAGAGCTGTTTTTGGAACTGTTTCGGCTGTCCATTGCATTTTTGTCTGAAGTTTTATCTGTGCTGTAGTTTTTTGCTTTGTTTTCATTTTCGTAATTTTTTGCCATTTGTCCATTCCTCCTGGTTCGTTTTGTAATGTAAGATTACTGTTTGCAGCAATTTCATTACATCCATTATTATGACCAGAAGAACAGGATACTATTCATAACTGCCTGGATTCTTTATAAAACAGCCAGAAAACTTCCATGATTTTCCATATTTAAACAGAGAAATACCCGATAGGGGAGCTACCGGGTATTTCAAGGGGAGTATAAATAATTAAATAAGGGGTTATGTAAAAAAAATTTTTGAAGGGTAAATTCTTTTTACAAACAAGATTATAATATAAAATATTGAAAAAAGCAACAACATTTCACCAATATGCACCCTATTTTTGTCCAAATTATAACCACCTCCCCCACTCACATCCACTTTTTATTCCTGCATATTATTTTTACATTCTGCACATTTATTTTTAAATAGTAATGAAAGCTCCTCTATGGTATAATTGTTCAGAATCGTAACCGTTTGTAAACGGTCACTTAGTTAAATGTTATCTGCCGCATGCAGATAAGAAAGAGAGGGTAACGTGGAAAGAAAAATTATCCAAGTAGAAGACAAAGTACCTGTTAATCTGTTAATACCTTTAAGCATCCAGCATATGTTTGCCATGTTCGGTGCCTCTGTTCTGGTTCCTTTTATGTTCGGTATCAACCCTGCCATCGTTCTTCTGATGAACGGTATCGGAACACTTCTGTTCATTCTGATCACCAAAGGTAAAGCACCGGCCTATCTTGGTTCCAGTTTTGCATTCCTGTCACCTGGACTCCTGGTTGCCTCCAAATTTGGTTTCCAGTATGCTCTGGGCGGATTTGTTGTCCTCGGCATCTGCGGTATGATCGTTGCTCTGATCATCCGTCAGTGTGGAACTAACTGGATTGACATTGTCCTTCCAACCGCAGCCATGGGACCGGTAGTTGCACTGATCGGACTGGAGCTTGCCGGAAGCGCAGCAAGCACTGCCGGACTTCTGGACGAACAGATCGATATGAAAAATGTGATCGTATTTCTGGTCACACTCGGTGTTGCTGTATTTGGCCAGATCCTGTTCCGTGGATTTTTATCCGTTATTCCAATCCTGATCGCGATCATTGCCGGATATGCAGCCGCAGCTGCCTGCGGAATTCTTGATTTTACTGCTGTAAAAGAAGCTGCTTTTTTTGCACTTCCTAATTTTCAGGCACCGAAATTTAATCTGGAGGCAATCCTGACCATTCTTCCGGCACTGCTTCTTGTTACTTCCGAGCACATCGGCCATCAGATCGTGACAAGTAAGATCGTAGGCAAAGATCTGCTGAAAGATCCCGGACTTCATCGTTCCCTTTTTGCAGATTTTTTCTCAACTACCGTATCCGGATGTCTTGGTTCTGTGCCGACTACAACTTATGGTGAAAACATCGGTGTTATGGCTATGACAAAAGTTTACAGCGTTCAGGTCATTGGTGGTGCTGCAGTTCTTTCTATCTGCTGCTCTTTCCTCGGCAAACTTGCTGCCCTGATCAACACGATTCCGGGACCGGTTATCGGTGGAATCTCCTTCCTGCTGTACGGTATGATCGGAACTTCCGGTCTTCGTATGCTCGTAGACAATCAGGTGGATTACAGCAAATCCCGTAACCTGGCCCTGACTTCTGTAGTCTTTATCGTAGGCCTTTCCGGAATCGCCCTGAATCTTGGCAACGTCAAACTCACCGGAATGGTCCTTGCCTGTGTAGTAGCCATGGCTTTAAGCCTTATCTTCTATATTCTTGATAAGCTGCATCTGACAAACGATTTATAAAAATTTTCCGACACAAGAATCTATACAAAACAAGCTCCCGGTCTGTACATCAGGCCGGGAGCTTCAGAAATGGAGAAAAAAATGAAATCCTATCATCAGAAATTTGTATCTGACCATCCTTATGAATCTTCCCCTATGGCAGAAATCGCCGGTTTTCCGGTCCGTCCGGGAATTTACGATCTGAACGGGGCTACTCCTTTGCAGAATGGTGTTAATTTTACCATTCACACATGCGGAGGAACCTCCTGTGAACTGCTTCTGTTCCACCGTGCACAGGAAGAACCTTTTGCTGTACTTCCTTTTCCGGAAGCTTACAAGATCGGTGATGTTTATTCCATGATCGTATATGGACTGAACATTGATGAATTTGAATATGCCTACCGTGTAGACGGACCATACTGTCCGGAAAAAGGACTGCTCTTTGACAAAAATAAAATTCTGCTCGACCCATATGCCAAAGCAGTTGCAGGTCAGCGTACCTGGGGAATCCGCTGGGACCATACGTATCATGCACGTGTCGTCAAAGACCGTTTCGACTGGGGTGATATGCCACAGTCCAAAAAAGAACTCTGTGACCTGATCATCTACGAACTGCATGTACGTGATTTTACTCATCATCCTTCTTCCGGTGTTCAGCATCGAGGAACTTTTTCCGGACTTATGGAAAAAATTCCTTATCTGAAAGAACTGGGAATCAATGCAGTGGAACTGATGCCTATCTTCGAATTTGATGAGACCATGAATTCCCGTACCGTAGATGGCAAACAACTTCTCGAATGCTGGGGATACAACACTGTCGGATTTTTTGCTCCGAACAGCAGCTATGCCGCTGCAAATGAACATAACCAGGAAGGTACGGAATTGAAAACACTGATCAAAGCACTTCATGACAACGGGATTGAAGTAATCCTGGATGTTGTTTTCAATCACACTGCCGAAGGAAACGAAAAAGGAAACACATTCAGTTTCAAAGGATTTGACAACAATATTTACTATATGCTGACTCCTGATGGCAATTACTACAACTTCAGCGGCTGCGGAAACACCCTGAACTGTAATCACCCTGTCGTTCAGCAGCTGATTCTCGAATGTCTGCGCTACTGGACGATCAATTACCGCGTAGACGGATTCCGCTTCGATCTGGCAAGTATCCTTGGCCGAAATGAAGATGGCTCTCCTATGAATAATCCGCCTCTGCTCCGTACTCTTGCCGATGATTCAATCTTAAGCAACGTAAAACTGATTGCTGAAGCATGGGATGCCGGCGGTCTTTATCAGGTAGGAAGCTTCCCTGCAAGCGGCCGCTGGGCAGAATGGAACGGCAGATACCGTGACTCTCTCCGCAGTTATCTGAAAGGGGATTCCTGGAATGCATGGGATGCAGCCTGGAGTATCTCCGGCTCCGGTGATCTCTATGGTGGCTATTACGACAATACCCACAGCAACTATGCCGGTTACAATTCCTGCGTGAATTTTCTGACCTGTCATGACGGCTTTACACTGTACGATCTATATGCGTACAATGACAAACATAACGAAGCAAACGGCTGGAATAACACAGACGGGGCCAATGACAACCGCAGCTGGAACTGTGGTGCCGAAGGTGAGACCGATGATCCGGAAGTCCTCTCACTTCGCCGCCGTATGATCCGGAATGCCTGTGCTGTCCTTATGTGCAGCCGCGGTACACCAATGTTTCTTGCCGGTGATGAATTTGGGAATACCAAATTCGGAAACAACAACAGCTACTGCCAGGACAACATTACTTCCTGGCTGGACTGGCGTATGCTCGAAAAGAACAAAGATCTGTTTGAATTCTTTAAATTTATGATCGCATTCCGCAAAAAGCATCCGGTCATCCACAAACAGCTGCCCACATCCGTCTGCGGCATGGATCCTATCCACACACATAATCTGAATGCAGAAGAAACAGATATTCCACGAGATGCACGTACCTTCTGTGTGAGCTTTGCGGGATACGATAAAGAAAAAGGAAAAGATGACCTGATCTATGTCGCAGTCAATACTTTCTGGGAAGACGTCACGATCACGCTTCCAAATCTTCACAGAAGAGGCGCATGGCACTTGAGCGTCAATACGTATGGAGATGGAAACGGGCATTACTGCTATCCGGAAGGACAGGAAGTCCGGATTGACAGAAGTTTCGTGATGCGGCCGAGGAGCGTGGCCGTGTTTACCGGAAGAGATTACTAAATGAGCTTTAAAACAAAATGAATTTCTCTGTTATATAAAACTCCCCGTCTGGAAACAGCTTCGGAATTCAGAAACACTAGGAGTATTCTCCTTCTGTTAAAACCATGGATAAAAAGTGTATAACTCGCCTTACGGCTCAGACAATGCACTTTTCAATCCATAACACAGAAAGAGAATCCTCTAAGTGTTTCTATAAATTCCTGCAGAGTTTTCCCGACAGGGAGCTTTTATATTTCCAGAGATTCTTTTGTTTTAATTGGTGGGCTCCTGGTCGCGCTGCGCGCTGTCATATCCCCACGTATCCTCCGGCGTCGCCGCTGTCCCAGATAAAGTCCGGTGCGGTATTGAAAAAACTCCGACGGAGAAAACCTGTAATTATCCTCTGAAATGAGTTCGCCTGAAAAAATTCGTCCAAGTATCGGAATGTGCAGGTTTTTGCGTTGATGCATAAAATGCTGCTGTCTGAGCATCTTTGATGCGAGTTCAGCATTTTATGTATCGCCTTTAGCAAAATCCTGTACTTCCTGATACTTTAGAATTTTTGAATTGAACCATATTCAGAGGATAATTCACAAGTTAACTCCACCGGAGTACTCTTTCACAATTCCTCACCGGGAATCCTTTATCATCTTTTGATCTGTCCATAATAAGCATTTGCACCATGTTTCCGGTAATAATGCTTATCCTGCAGTTCCTGTGGCGCCGGTTTCACCTGTGGATTGATCAGTTCACAGCGGCATGCCATCTTTGCCACTTCCTCAAGTACAACTGCATTGTGCACTGCCTCATGCGCATCTTTACCCCAGGTAAACGGTCCGTGGTTTTTGCAAAGGACTGCCGGAACAGCCTCATAATCAAGCTTGCGGAAATAATCTGCGATCAGAACACCCGTATTTTTCTCATATGCCTCTTCAATCTCTTCTTTTGTCAGATTTCGGACACATGGAACTTCTCCATAAATATAATCCGCATGCGTTGTTCCATAACACGGGATAGCTCTTCCTGCCTGTGCCCAGCTCGTTGCCCATTCAGAATGCGTATGTACGATTCCTCCGATATTCGGGAACTCATTATAAAGAACCACATGCGTCGGAGTATCAGAAGACGGATTGTATTCTCCCTCTACTTTATTTCCCTGAAGATCTACAACAACCATATCTTCCGGTTTCAGCTTATCATATTCCACGCCACTCGGTTTAATAACAAAAAGACCTTTTTCACGGTCGATTCCGCTGACATTTCCCCAGGTAAATGTTACCAGCCCATATTTTGGCAGGTCCATATTTGCCCTATATACTTCTTCTTTTAATTTCTCAAGCATACTTTTTCTCCTTTACGCAGTTCTTTTTATATAACTCAAGGGCACTGTGCATTTCATACACAGTACCCTGCAGTCCTATCATTTCTTACCAGATCTTAGATTCCACCGCTGCTCTTTCAATCGGCAGTCCTTTAAGATATCTGTCCATAAATTCGTTGAATCCCTTAACTCCTTCCGGTTCCGGATCAAGAGTACTTCCTTCATTTCCGGCAAATACACGGTTGTCCAGGAATTCATCCAGAGTCTCTCCGTCTTTCTTGTCGACAAGATAAGCAGCCAGAAGCGCGATACCCCATGCGCCGCCCTCTCCTGCGGTTGACATAACAGATACCGGTGCATTCACTGCATCTGCAAGAATCTGCTGTCCGACACCTTTTGTCTTAAACAGACCGCCATGTCCTAAGAGTCTGTCAATCTTGACATGCTCCTGATCAATCAGGATATTTAATCCTACGCGCATAGCTCCAAGGCAGGTGTAAAGATTAGTTCTCATAAAGTTTGCAAGTGTAAATTTGCTCTCAGGGGAACGGACAAATAACGGACGACCTTCTTCAAATCCCGTCATATGCTCTCCGGAGAAATAGCAGTAGGACAGAAGTCCGCCACAGTCCGGATCACCTTCCAGTGCTTTATTGTAAAGAGTTCCGAACAATTTGTTCATATCCACTTCCATTCCCATTGCCTCTGCAAATTCCTTAAATACATTCACCCATGCATTCAGATCAGAAGTACAGTTGTTGGAATGCGCCATGGCAACCGCATCGCCAGCCGGTGTCGTTACCATATCAATCTCTTTGTATGGTTTGGAAAGTGCTTTTTCCAGGACGATCATCGCAAATACAGAAGTACCTGCGGATACATTTCCTGTGCGCTGTTTCACGCTGTTGGTTGCTACCATACCGGTTCCTGCATCACCTTCCGGCGGGCACATCGGAATGCCTGCTTTAAGTTTACCAGTAGGATCAAGGAATTTTGCGCCTTCTTCTGTCAAAGTACCGGCATCCTGTCCTGCCACCATGACTTCTGGCATGATATCACGAAGTTTCCATGGGAATCCGTAAGACTCTACCAGTTTATCAAATTTCTCAACCATTTCCTGGTTGTAATCTTTTTTCTCCGAATCAACAGGGAACATTCCTGCTGCATCACCGATACCAAGAACTCGCTTTCCTGTCAGCATACGATGAACATAGGCTTCCAGAGTACACATGTAATCAATATCTTTGACATGCTCTTCACCGTTCAGGATTGCCTGATACAGATGTGCAATACTCCATCTCTGAGGGATATTGTACTGGAAGAGCTCCATCAGTTTTTCGGATGCCTCTCCTGTGATATTGTTTCTCCATGTACGGAATGGCACAAGAAGATTTCCTTCTTTATCAAAAGGCATATATCCATGCATCATGGCACTGATTCCAAGCGCTCCGACACTGGTAAGCTCCACACCGTATTTTTCCTGTACATCCTTTACCAGATCACTGTAACTTCCCTGTAATCCCTTATGAATGTCATCCAGAGAGTAAGTCCACACGCCGTTTTCGTAACGGTTTTCCCACTCATAACTTCCGGATGCGATCGGATTATATTTGTCATCTACCAGAACCGCTTTGATTCTGGTAGATCCGAACTCTATTCCAAGTGCTGTTTTGTTGTTTAAAATAGCTGTCTTTGTTTCGTTTACACTCATTGTAAATCCTCCCGACTTCTGTGTTTGCCACATCCGCCTTTTATTTTCTGAACGCGACCTCATTCCATCTCAGTTCATTCTTAAAGTTGCGGATGGTTGTATCTTTGTCAATGTAGACAGCTTCGATTCCCATTGCTGCTGCCCAGTCACCCATCTGTTCAGCAGTCAGATCATAGGAAAATGCAGTATGATGAGCACCACCTGCAAGGATCCATGCCTCTGCTCCTGTTGCCAGATCCGGCTGCGGAGTCCAGAACGCACTTCCTACCGGAAGTTTCGGCATCGGTTTTTCAACCTTCTTGCAATCAACATCATTAATGATCAGACGGAAACGATCTCCCAGATCTACCAGAGAAGTAGCTACTGCCGGACCAGTCTTGGATGTAAATACAAGTCTTGCCGGATCCTCTCTGTCACCCATGGAAAGTGGGCATACTTTGATGCCAATCTTACCGTCAGCGATCGTCGGGCATACTTCCAGCATATGTGACTGAAGAATGCCTTCCTTACCCGGAACAAGATTGTATGTATAATCCTCCATGAAAGAAGTTCCCTTCGCATCCTTCACCCCTGCAGTCATAATCTTCATCAGACGGACCATTGCTGCTGTCTTCCAGTCACCCTCAGCGCCGAAACCATATCCCTTCTCCATCAGACGCTGCATTGCCAGTCCCGGAAGCTGCTGTAAACCACCAAGATCTCCGAAATGAGTAACAACTGCCTGATAGTTTTTCTCCTCCAGGAATCTCTCAAATCCGATCTCAATTGCTGCCTGTACTGCTACATGACGTTTGAATTCTTCCGGGTCTCTGCCCTCAAAAAGAATGTCATATTTATTATAATATTCTTCGACTAAAACATCAATATCTCCTTTTGAAACATCCTTCACATAATCACATACTTCATTGACCGGATAAGCATCCACTTCCCATCCGAATTTGATCTGTGCCTCTACTTTATCGCCCTCGGTAACAGCTACATTTCTCATGTTATCCGCAACACGGCAGACACGAATATGGCTGCTTTCCATGATGCCGACTGCGGTACGCATCCAGGATGCCAGTCTCTCCTGAACCTTCTTATCAGCCCAGTGTCCGACGATAACTTTTCTCTCGATTCCCATGCGGGTAACGATATGACCATACTCTCTTCCACCATGAGCAGACTGGTTTTCATTCATGAAATCCATATCAATTGTGTCATATGGTATTTCCTGGTTAAACTGTGTATGCAGATGGCACAATGGTTTTCTGTATTCCTTCAGTCCAAGGATCCAGGATTTTGCAGGAGAAAATGTATGCATCCAAGTGATCACACCTGCACATCCATCGTCTGCATTAGCCTCATTAAAAGTCTTACGAATCAGCTCATTTGTGATCAATGTTGGTTTCCACACCAGTTCAAAAGGAAGAACGCCTGATTTGTTCAGTTCCTCAACAATAATTCTTGAGTGTTCTGCAACTTTTCTTAAACACTCATCACCATAAAGATCCTGGGAACCTGTGCAAAACCAGAACTTATAATTTCTACCTGTAACCATAACAAAAAACCTCCATATATTTTTCTTTGATCATTTTTTCTTCTTTGCAGATGCCAGTACAGACTGAATCACGATGAAGAAGCAAAGCAGTGCGGAAAGTACGATTCGTACCCACCAGCTTGATAAAGTACCCTGTGCTGTGATCAGACTGGAAATCGTTCCTTTGATCAGCACACCAAACAAGGAACCGATCGGGGTACCAACACCACCGGAAAGAAGTGTTCCACCGATAACGGCTGAAGAAATTGCATCCATCTCAAGACCTTTTGCCTGCTCTACGAAACCGGCGCAGCTGTTGAGGCAGAAAAGGAATCCGCCAAGTCCTGCAAGAAAGCCATCCAGTACATAGGCACGGAACATTGTCTTTTTAACATCAAGACCCATCATCAGGGCACTCTGTCTGTTTCCACCGATCGCATACAGTTTACGGCCGAATTTGAAATATTTCAGAAGCACTGCAATAATGAGAACTACAATAATTGCGATCACTACTGTCGGCGGAATGTATGCCGGAATAAATTTACCTTTTTTGTTTGTAGAACCAAATGGCATGTAGAAACGGTAGTTTGCCCATTTCAGGAATACTTCGTTTTTGATGGAGATCATGTCTGTACTGATGATTGCTGTCATACCACGTCCGAAGAACATACCGGCAAGTGTTACGATAAATGGCTGGATTCCCATGTAAGTTACCAGGAATCCCTGTACGATACCAAAAGCAAGACCGATCAGAAGTGCTGCAAGAACTGCCACATATGCACTCACGCCTTTGTTTTCCATAAGGTCTGCCATTACCATGCAGACAAGTGCTGTTACAGAACCAACGGAGATATCAATACCACCGGTGATCATAACGATCGTCAGGCCACAGGAAATAACGAGAAGACCTGCATTTGATACAAAAAGATTCAGAAACATCTGCGGTTTGGCAAAACCTTTATCTGCAAAGATCACCATACCTGCTGCATACATAACGAAGAACAGAACGATCGTGATCAACAGTAGAAATCCGGTACTTGTCATTTTCTTTTTCTGTTTCATTATTTCTGACCTCCCTCTGCTGCAACGGAAACTTTTTTGCTTCTGTGATTTGCAACGAATTTCTTAAATACATCACTCTGTAAGGTTACAATGATGATAACAACGATTGCCTTATAAACAGGAAGCTGATCGGCTTTTACATTCATTGCATATAGAGTTGTTGTCAGTGCCTGGATTGTATAAGCTCCGATTACAGAACCGATCAGGCTGAATTTACCACCGCCAAGGAAGTTACCGCCAAGTGCAACTGCCAGGATGGCATCCATCTCAAGGTTCAGACCAATGTTGTTCGCATCTGCGGAATAGATACGGCTGGATGCTACCAGTCCGGCGATTCCTGCAAGAACACCGCAGATCACGTAAGTCAGGAACTTGATCATGGTAGAGTTCAGACCTACCAGTCGTGCTGCTTTACCATTGATACCAACACTCTCAATATAAAGTCCAAGAGCTGTCTTTTTCAAAATCAAAGCTACGATAACTACGGTTACGATTGCGAAAAGAACAGGCGTCGGAACCGGAGATTTACCGATATATCCACCTGCCATCTGGAAAGATGGAACACGGATGTAAGTGATCTGTCCATTTGTAACAAGCTGTGCGATACCTCGTCCTGCAGTATAAAGGATCAACGTTGCTACCATCGGCTGGATATTCAGCTTTGCAACCAGAAATCCGTTAAATGCACCACAGAGTGCGGCTGCAAGAAGTGCTGCAATTACAGCAAGAATCAGAGAACTCTGATATTCAGTTACGGAAGATGCACCACCAGATAAGATCTGACAGCATACAGCTGCTGCAACCGCCATAACTGCACCAACACTGATATCCTGTCCACCGGATGCTGCTGTAACAAGTGTCATACCAACTGCAAGGATTACCAGTTCAGATGCACGGTTGATAACATCAATAACATATCCATAAAGGACACCATTTCGAATCGTAATATTAAAGAAGTCCGGAGTCTTGATCACATTGATCAGAAGGACCGCTATCAGACACACGATAGGAAGAAAGAGTCGTGCACTCGTGATCTTTTTTAATTTACTTTTATTCATTCTTATCGTCACCTCCTGCAATCGCTTTCATAATATTGCTCTGTGAAAGCTCGCTCTCTTCCAGTTCTCCTACCTTTTCTCCATCACGAAGGACTGCCATTCTGGAGCAGGTACGAAGCATCTCTTCAACCTCTGAAGAAATAAAGGTTACTGCCATTCCCTGATCTGCAAGATCAAGAACGATCTTCTGGATCTCCGTCTTGGTACCGATATCGATACCTCTGGTCGGCTCATCCAAAATCAGATATTCCGGATTTGTCAGAAGCCAGCGGCCAAGGATAACCTTCTGCTGGTTACCACCGGAAAGACTCTTAATCGGAGTTTCACGGCTTGCAGTCTTGATCTGCAACATATCAATATATTTATCTGCCGCCTCTTCCATCTCTTTACGGCTCATCGGATGGAACATGCCTTTCTTTGCCTGCATTGCAATGATAATGTTTTCTCTTACGGAAAGATCAGCAATGATACCTTCTGCCTTACGATCTTCCGGAAGATATGCCATACCCAGCTTCATGGCATCCAGCGGACTGTTGATTTTTACTTCTTTACCATTTACCTTCAATGTACCACTGTCAGCTTTGTCAGCTCCGTAAATGGAACGTACCAGTTCAGAACGTCCGGATCCCAGAAGACCGGTAAGACCGATAACTTCCCCTTTATTGATTTTGAGATCAAATGGTCTGATTGTTCCCTTATGTCCAATACCCTCGGCATCAATGACCGGAGTTTCGGAGAATACTTTTTTATCTTTGTGATCGCCTTTAATGTCTGCAAGATCATCAAAATCCTTACCCATCATCTTGGCAACCAGCATAACTCTTGGAAGATCTTTGGTCTCATATTCTCCAACCAGCTCACCATTTCGAAGAACCGTGATCCGGTCACACACTGCATATACCTGCTCCAGGAAATGTGTTACGAAGATGATTCCAACACCTTCCTCACGAAGTCTGCGCATCAGAACAAACAGTTTCTCAACTTCTTCATCATCCAGAGAGGAAGTCGGCTCATCCAGGATCAGAACCTTACATTTCATATCCACAGCACGTGCGATCGCGATCATCTGCTGGATCGCTACAGAACATTCATCCAGCATCTGTGTCGGCGGAACATTAATGTTCAGGCTTTCCAGAAGCTTTGCAGAACGTGCATTCATTTCTTTCCAGTTGATCATTCCAACCTTGTTTCGCGGCTCACGGCCAATAAACAGGTTTTCCGCAACAGTCAGGTTCGGACAGAGGTTTACTTCCTGGTAAACCGTGCTGATTCCATTTGCCTGTGCCTCCTGCGGAGAATGATTGATAATGTCTTTATTTTCACCATTCATATGAATGGAACCGCTTTCGAATTCATGTACACCGGTCAGAACTTTGATCAGTGTTGATTTTCCGGCTCCGTTTTCTCCCATCAGTGCATGGATTTCACCTTTGCGAAGTGTAAAATCCACATGGGAAAGGGCACGGACACCGGTGAAATTTTTACTTATATCACGCATTTCCAAAACAACGTTTTGTTCCATTTTCTTTCCTCCATTCCCTGTTTTATTCCATTTTTTCCTTTATTTTCCCTTTTTTGAGCGCAAAAGGGGCGTGGCCCATAAAATCCATACCATCTGGATCCTGTTCCACGCCCCGGGCTCATTACTTATAAATCTCTTTCAGTTTGCAGTTTTATGTCTCAAAGATTAGTATGCACGTCCGTCGATGATTTCCTGAGTAATTGGAGTGATGTCATAATCTGTTCCATCAATTGTTACTTTAGTTACTGTATCATCAGATGCAAATGCAACTTCATCAACAAATGCCTGTTTATCAACATCTTCGCCAGCTTCCAGTTTCTGGATGATCTCTTCTACACGTGGTCCGTGAAGTGGGTTACACTCTGTATCACATGTAATTTCGCCGGAAAGTGTCTGTGTAAGACCTGCGTTTGTTGTATCGAAGGACATTACAAGAATCTGGCCTTCTTCGCCGCCAACTTCATATCCTGCTGCTTTGATCGCATCGATTGCACCAAATGCTTCGTTATCATTCTCGCAGTATACAACGTCGATATCATCACCGCTCTGTTTCAGGATAGATTCCATAACTTCCTGTCCTTTAGCCTGTGTAAATTCACCGGACTGCTGAGCAAGTGTTGTCCAGTTGTCATGAGCTTCTACAGCTTCATCAAATCCTTCTGTACGTCCGATCTGAGCAGATGCTCCGATGGTTCCCTGAATATCAACAAGGTTGATTTCTTCATCGCCACGGCCTTTTGCTTCGAGATATGCATCCAGCCATGCCATAGCTTTCTGACCTTCAAGTTTGAAGTTGGATCCTACCCATGCAGTGTAGAGGCTGTCGTCAGATACATCTACCATACGGTCAACGATGATAACCGGGATTCCTGCATCTTTTGCTTCCTGAAGTACTGTATCCCAACCTGTCTCAGTTACAGGTGCGAGTACGATATAGTCAACTTCCTGCTGGATGAAGTTACGGATTGCTGTCAGCTGATTTTCCTGTTTCTGCTGAGCATCGTCAAAGATCAGTTCATATCCGTTATCCTCTGAGAAAGTAGATTTCATGGATTCTGTGTTTGCAGTACGCCAGTCAGATTCTGCACCTACCTGTGAGAAACCAACTGTAATTGTGTCGTCGTCCGCTGCCATAACATTCACTGCGGAAAGTCCTGCCAACATAGATACTGCCAAGAGCGCTGTCACCATTTTTTTCTTCATTTTGTAATCCTCCCTTTACATTTGTTTCGTGTTTTTTAATATGATTTTATTATAGCAATTTGTTACGAAAACTCCATGGATTATTTTCGGAAAAAAGTTTAGTCTTTTATCTATCTTTCTGTCTCATTTTTAACAAGTTGGATTTTTTACGATTTCGGTTGAATATTTTTCCCAAGCCGTAATTCCACCGTTGTACCTTCTCCTTCTTTAGAAGAAATCGTCATTCCGTAGCCCGGTCCGTAGTACAAAGCAATACGTTCCGCAACTGCCGCAAGCCCGAATCCGGCTCTCTCTCCTGTACGTATTGCCTCCTGTACCTCATGAAGACGCTCCGGTGTCATTCCCTGTCCATTATCACTGACTGTAAGAACAATCGCATCCGCTTCTTCCCTACCGGTTATCGTGATCTTACCTTTTCCACGACGGTTTTTGATACCATGATAAAGCGCATTCTCTGCCAGCGGCTGAATGGAAAGCTTCGGTACCTGTATTCCATCAAGTTCTTTTGGTATGGATAACTCAAACTCCAGAATATCGCGATAGCGGAACTGCTGAATCTCCAGATAGCTCAAAGTGTGTCGTTTCTCTTCTGAAAGAGGAATGATGTCATTTCCTTTAGAAAGCGATGTACGGAAGAAAATAGAAAGACTGGAAATCATCTCCACTGCATCATCCGTCATACCACCTTCGATCAGCCATACGATCGTATCCAGGGTATTATATAAAAAATGCGGATTGACCTGTGCCTGGATCAGCTGCAGTTCTGTCAGATGCTGCATCTCCTTTTCCTGCCGGACATTTTCCAGAAGTCCACTGATCCTGTGTGCCATCTTGTTGATTCCCTGATCCAGTTCCTCAATCTCCACAATCTCTGCACTTACCGGAAGAACATCAAAATTTCCGCGCCCGACTTTCTTTACCTTATCCAGCATCTCCGTCACCGGACGGATGATTCCTCCTGTCAGGCGGAACGATCTGCGCATCAGAATTCCCAGCGTTGCAAGTAATAATACCGCCATTCCCGATATCAGGACCTTAACTCTGTGGGTAAGATTCGTCTCGACCTTCACAAGATACATGGATTCATTATAAATATAATTCTGCATCTCCTGCATGATCAGACCTGTAATAATACGAATATTACTGTCCATAAATTCCATTCGTTTATCATATTCCTTGATCTCCATCAGCTGGAGCATTCTCTTTTTCAGATTATCCAGATACGCATCCAGACTGTTCAGACATTTGACGCCACTGGCATGGTATGTATTTTTGCGCAGTTTTTCCATAATCTCCTGTGCATCCTCTACCTGTCCCACAACGTCATCCAGTTCACTGGCTTCTTTTGATCCGATTGCCAGATAATACATTTCCAGATCCAGTTCATCCTTGAAGCTCAGGTTGAATTTACTGCTGACCGCCAGATTCTCTGACAGCTTGTTATACTGTCCGGCATACTGCCAGAAGATCAGAAGCAAAATAACCAGCAGGCAGGCCATCGGAATCATCGTACTAAAAAGCAAACGGTTCATTTTTTTCTCAAGCCCCATCTGCTTTTTTACTTTAGGAACTACGCCTCTCATTCTTTATCCTCCCGTACTTTACGATAATCGCTCGGCGTCATGCCCTGTGTCTTTTTGAACAGATAACTGAAATAATGTGCATCCTTATATCCGATCTCTCCCGCAATCTCACTGGAACGCATTCCCGTGCAGCGCAGAAGCTCTTTTGCCTTATTCATGCGAAGTGTCGTCAGATATTCAATAAAAGTCTGTCCCATATTCTGGCTGAACAGAGCGCTGAAATGATTAGAGCTGACATTTGCAACATTGGCAACTGTGTTCAGAGAAATATCTTCTTCCATATAATGGCTGTCAATAAAGTCCACCGCGGTTTTTAAAATACTGCGGTTTTTGTTTCCGGAATTCTGGTCACGGATCTCGATTGCCTGTGAGATCATTTTTTTCGCATAAGCAATTGCACTTTCCATATTCTTTCCACTCTCTGCAAGTACTTCTTCTGTATCTGCAGATTCCATTTCATTCGTATCACATCCCAGCCCTTTAATGAATGAAATAACAGAAAACCGAACATTCAGAATAACATAATTTCGAAATACCAGTGATTCCATCGGCTCCTGACCGATTGCATAAAAATAGTCTTTTACAAAGTTTTCTGTCTCTTCCTGAAGACCATTGCTCAAAAATTTCTGAAGGATTGCCGGATTCAGGGCATTCACATCCACTTTCTGCAGATAGGCATTATCTTCAGTCTCCGCCTGTCCACCAGGGTGCTCCATAGTTTCCATCTCATCATAGTAAAGAATATTTTCATCATACAGATATCTCTGCGAAAAGGCTCTTGATGCCGTATGATAGCTCTTTTGTATCTGACTCAGACGCTCCACAGACTGACCAACTGCAAGGAACCATTCCCTTCTTCCATCCTGCCTGCTCAGAATCTTACGGATCTCATCCACACACGCTCTTGTATTTTCTTCAATAGTTTCTCTCTGTCCCTTAAGAAGTACACCATAGGAAAAAATATTACTTCGAAACAGCATGGCCGATGAATGACCATCAAAAAAGTTTTCCAGAAGTTCCAGTGACTCTGCTTCCCACGAAGAATATTCATCTCTCTGTCCGGAAAAATCCTCATCACAGTTCATCGTAAAGATCAGAACATTGTAAGCCTCTGCAACAATATCCAGACCAAGCTTTTCTGCTCTTTTATAGACCTCCATCATGTCCATGGAACCATCGACCAATGCCTCAAAAAAATCGCGGCTGCTGTTCTTCTCATAAGCCTGCATCTCTCTCTGGAATTTTTCGTAATATTCTTTCTGTGTTTTTTCATGTTCATAGCGGCTGCGGATTTCTGAAAGCCGTTCAATCAAAGCATTCTTTGTGATCGGTTTCAGGAGATAATCCTCCACCCCAATTCCTATCGCCTGTTTTGCATAATTAAAGTCATCATATCCACTTAAGATCACAACCTTCAGCCCCGGTATTTCCTTTTTGGCCAGACGTGCCAGCGTTAGACCATCCATAAATGGCATCTTGATATCCGTGATCAAAAGGTCCGGCTGCTGTCTGATCAACAACGGCAATGCCATCTCACCATCTGCCGCTTCTCCTACCAGCTCAAAGCCAAGTTCCTCCCACGGGATCATTCGTTTGATCGTCTCACGGACTACAACCTCATCTTCTGCCAGAAAAATCTTTAACATCTCTCCACCCCTTTTGCCTCATAACATCATGTAAAGTATTTGCTATATACTATACCAGTTTCATTTTTGTCAGACAAGTTTCTTTTTTGTCAAACTTTTATATATTTTTTTATAAAAATCAAACATATACAAAAAGTCTGAAGCCAGTCTCTCAATTTTTGAGACTGAACTCCAGACCCCTTGTTATACAGTGAATGTGTATTCTCCGCTTCCAATTTCTTTGTGCTCTCCTCCGAGAACAATTGTTGCCGTTGTATTTTCCGGAATATGACAGGTGTAAGAATATCCTGCGTCTGTCTTTTTCCATGCACTTTCAATTCTGCCATAAGGAGTATCAATTCCACCTTCAGCAAATTCAAAAGTTCCCATCTCCGGTTTCAGGGTAAAGTGTTTGTAACCTGGATACTCCTCATCTCTCTGGATGCCAAGTGTATTCTCATACAGCCAGCTTAGTACACTTCCCAACGAATAATGATTAAAGCTGTTCATGGAATTGTTACCACCAAATCCGTTCTCACGTGTAAAGCTATTCCATCTTTCCCAGATTGTCGTTGCTCCCTGTGTAACCGGATAAAGCCAGCTTGGGAAAGCAGTCTGGGTGATTGTTTTCTGTGCAGCTTCCGGATATCCACCTTTGCTTAACATCGGATTGATCGGTCCTGTTCCAAAGAATCCTGACTGGATTGTATAATTACCTTCTCTTGTGGTACGTTCCAGATGTGCAAAAGCCTTTTCTTTCACTGCATCTGCAAATACATCACAGTTCAATCCGATAGAATAGCTTCCCTGTACATCACAGGTACTTCCATCTGCATTCTTTGTGATACCGGTCTCTTTATCTGTAAAGGTATCATTCCAATATCTCTTTGTTTCCTCTGCAATCTGGTGATATTTCTTCTGACCCTCTGCATTTCCGGTCAGGACTGCAAACTTCTCCATAAGAGCTGCATTTCTGTAGTGGAATGCATTAAAGATCAGATAATCATCTGCCGGAACTGGTGCCAGCCAGTCACCAAGCCATTCATTTATATGAAGTGACGGTGTTCCTGGAAGTCCAAATGCTTTCATGCTGTCCATCCAATGATCCATGGAATCGTAGTATTCCTCAATCAGAGCTGCATCACCATACTGCTGATACAGTTCCCATACAATCAGGATCATGGCACTCTCATAAGTCTGTCCGCCGAATCCACCGCCTGCCGGAGCAATACTCGGCAGTCTTCCGTCCTCTGTCTGCATATCTTTCATTGCCTGCAGATTTCTCAGATAGAAATTCTTTACGTTGCTCTGATAGGTTGCAGTACGACAGAAAATATGTGTATCTCCCATCCAGCCCATACGCTCATTTCTCTGCGGACAGTCGGTCGGAATGCTGATAAAATTACAGTACTGGCTGAATTTAACATTCTGTGTAAACCGGTTGATCAGTTCATTATCACAATGGAACTTACCGGTGATCTGATCCACGCTGGAAAGAAGAACTGCCTGCACATCCTCCAGAGCCGGTGCTTCATCAACTCCACTGATCTCAATGTAACGGAATCCATGGAATGTGAAGCGCGGTTTGTAAATTTCTATACCTTCGCCTTTACAGTAATAAGTATCTTCATTGGAAGCCTCACGCAGGTTCGCCTGCAGCATCTGACCAACCAGACCTTTATATTCCGGCAGATCCGGATAGAGTACTTCTCCGTAGCGGATTGTGATCTTCTGTCCGGCTTTTCCTTTGAATTTCAGAACCGGTACGCCCGCAATCTCCTGTTCCAGATCATAAATGTAAGTGCCTGGTAACGGTTCAGTCATGGATTTTGCAGTAAAAGTTTCTACCTCATGAACCGGTGCCTGATAGCTACCGACAAGCTCCGGCTCCTTCTCATTCATAGCCGGCCAGCATGCTGCGCCAGGAAAAATACCTTCCTGTTCTTCCATTACAACCGGTGTAATGACTTCAGGTTTCTTCAGACCGTCTGCCTTGAAATCCGATTTTGAAAAATTAAAATAGTTTTCTTCCAGTCGGGCATCATATGTTTCACCATTGAAAAATCCTGCGTATCGATATGGTCCCTCACCAAAATACTGCCAGGTATTGTCATCGGTAACAATTGTTTCCTTATGTCCGTCTTCATAGGTGATCACCAGTCTCCCAAGGAAGGATGGCCTGTCGCCCCAGTAGTTATAATTGTACAGACGGAAACTGAATGAATCACTCCACCATCCGGATGCAAGAATACAGCCCAGACCATTCTCACCTTCCTGCACTAGCTCTGTCACATCATAAGTCTGGTACATCAGATGCCTGTCATACTGACTTGCACCCGGTGCAAAATATTCCTCTGTCACACGTTTTCCATTCATGCTGCATTCATAGATTCCACGTGCAGTTGCATACAGTCTCGCACTTGCCACTTTGCCATTCACTGTAAAGTTGGTACGAAGCATTGGCAGAGAAAAACGACTCGGGTTGGAAATCTCCAGACATTCTCCTTTAAGAGTCTTTCCGTTTTCGGTATCAACCGCAAGAATCTCTGCGCATGGTTTTCGAAGATTCCGTACACGAATTCCCTGATATTCTGCCTCACTGTCAGCACCTACATAATATCCCATCTCGCAGAGACGCGGAAATGTTGTAACGTCAAATAACCCAAGCGGATTCAGCTGCCTCAGTGTTCTCATCTGTCCGCCAAAAGGTCCATCGACATATACCTCATCCACTACGCAGTCATCCAGATACGTATAGACTCCATTTCCCTCTACTTCGATAGTCAGTTTATGAAAATCATGCTTATTTTCTTCTGTAATCAGTTCTCTGTCTGTCTTCAGATCTTTTGTTCCAAGTTCATACAGCGGAGTATCTGCCACATCTTCTTTACAGTATCCTCTTCTGTAAACTTCGATCACCGCCGGTGATTTTGCAATATTCAGAACAAAACGAATATCATTCTCTCCCTCAACCTGCAGTTCGTTCTTGCTGATATCCATAAGACGCGCATCATTTGCTCCAAAAACAACACCTGCTTTTGTGCCTTCTTTGATGCGGAATGTACTTTCCAGTACAAACACACCAAGCTTTTCAGATGCCACATTGAATTCCGGAGCACCAATCCACTTTGCACCGTCCCATGCAGAAATACTACCATTCATAAGTCCGGTTTCGAACCAGGAAGAGGTCTCTGCCTCTTCTTCGTCCTGGTTCCATACTTTTACTGTTACGTAATATCTTGTCTCTGCTTCCAGTGCTTCACCTGCGTAAGCAATTCCTGCGGATTCATCAGTATCCATTACACCGCTGTCCCAGACCCCTGCACTGCCGGCTGTTTTTTCAACCAGAATCTGTGCCTGTTTCTGCATAGTATTCTGTTTTTCAGCTCTTAATTTCCAGGAAAATACCGGTTTTTCTACATCCATGCCAAGTGCTTCCGTAATCTGATTAACCTTCAGATCATATACTTCAAATTTCTTCTCGCTCATAGTCTGCCTCGATTTTATTTTACTTTTTTATACGGAACTGCATTCTCAAACTGATTGGACTGCCATACAATATTTACCAGGCGGCTGATGCATGCTTTAAGGTCATCCATAGAAAGAGTACCATCTGCAAGCTCCTGGTTCAGATTATCTCTGTCACTGAATGCTCCCGGCATTACCAGATCATTTCCTGCTCTCATGCATCCGGATGCTGTACAGTCTTCACCCTGTTCTGTCGTTGTCCAGTCTGTCATGATCATGCCCTGGAATCCCCATTCGCATCTTGCAGCCTTTGTACAGGTATCTTCATTGTTTGCCGCATGAACACCATTAATCAGATTATAGCTGGTCATAATAGACATCGGCTGGGATTCTGTGATTGCAATTTCAAATCCTTTCAGATAAATTTCGCGAAGTGTTCTTTCACTTACGATACTGTCAGATCCCATACGGTTATCTTCCTGGTTATTACATGCAAAATGCTTTATGGTTGTTCCACATCCTGGCACCTTCTGTACACCATTTGTCATGGCTGCCGCAATTTTTCCTGCAACAAGCGGATCTTCAGAATAATATTCAAAGTTACGTCCGCAGAGTGGATTACGATGGATATTCATACCCGGAGCCAGCCATAATGTTGTAGAAAATTCTTCCATCTCACCACCGATCATCTCACCAATTTCTTCGATAAGTGCAGTATCCCAGGTTTGTGCAAGAAGAGTTCCTACCGGAATCGCAGTACAGTACTGATACCTGGTTTCTCCCGGATCAGCCGGTTCACCTTCACAGAAAAGTCCTCCTTCCAGGCTGAACTTAAATGGTTTGTTAACAATCTTGCCTTCATACACATTATAATGTTTCATCAGACGAAGGCCTGCTGGTCCGTCAGACAGAACAATTCCCGGAATTCCGTCTTCCAGTGCACAGTCATTTGTCTCACCTGCTGAACCCGGCACAGAAATTCCTGCTGAACCAAGGTTACTTCCCTGTCCCTTGCCCGGATCTCCACTTGCCAGAGCCACCAGTTTCTCTGTGCTTAAGGTATCCACAAATTCACGCGCTTCTGCCGGTACACATTCTGCGTTGGAATGATATTCAACCACTCGTGTTTCCACATCTACTGCTTTTAATTCCATAACCGGAAGCGCTTTTTCTTCTGTAAATTTCAGAAGTGCAGCAAGTTTCTGTGTCATCTTCTCAGAAGACTGTTTCATCTCTTCCAGCTCTTCTTTCAGTGGGCAGATATTCTGAGTTTTAGTAAGAACCACATCTGCATCCAGTGCAAGAACTGCGCATGGTGAGGAACTTTCCAGACTATTTCCTGTCCAGATTACATAAGAACCTTTTTCCAGAACCCATGCAGCTTCTGCTTCACTGTAGGAGGTAAGTTTATCTAAAGCAATCTCAAGAGTCATTTTTTCGCTCTGTCCCGGTGCAAGAAGACCTGTCTTGTCAAAAGCCACAAGGCGGCGGTATTCTTTTTCCAGTTTTCCTGCCGGACAGGTAGCATACAACTGCACAACTTCTTTTCCGCTGTATGTATCTCCTGTGTTGATTGTCTCTGTCTCTACAACAATCTTATTGTCCTTGAGTACTGTTGAAAGTACTTTCGTTTCAAATGTTGTATAGGAAAGTCCATAACCAAATCCATATCTTACCGGAACATCAAAGCTGTCAAAATAGCGATAACCTACATACAGACCTTCTGTGTAATATTCTTTATCCACATTTCCATTATTATGAGAAAAGGTTTTACTGTTCGGATAATCTTCATATTTGACTGCCCAGCTGTCAGTCATTTTACCGGACGGAGTCACCCTGCCGCTGATGATGTCAGCAAAAGCATTTCCGGCTTCCATACCAGGCTGTACGATCTGAAGAAGTGCTTCGATATTCACATATTCATCCATAAAGGAAAGATCTGCCAGTCCTCCGGTATTTACTGCAACAATCACATGCTCATACATGCTGCAGATATCAGCGAGCTGTTTCTTCTCCTCTTCTGTCAGATAATAATCTCCTGCTTCGTCAAAACGGTCTGCACCCTCTCCTGCAATACGACTGAGAATATAAATGGCAACGTCTGCATCTGTCTGAGTAACAGGCGCACCTGCCGGCATTCTGAATGGTGTGGTAGAGTAAACATTAAAAAATCCTGATACCTGATCTTCCAGTTTTGCTGCTTCGTTCTCTATCTCATCACGCCATGCATATCTGGCAGCCTGGTATTTTTCATCGAAATCCTTGATCCAGTCTTCTGTCGTAATCTCAAATCCGGCATTTTTCATTCCCTGATAAATGCTGACTGTCTCGCGCTCGTTGACATCACCGGAGCCTGTTCCACCCTTGATTGTCCTAGATGCGCCAACTCCATAGAGTGCGATCTTTGTTCCTTCTTTCAAAGGAAGAATTCCTTCATTTTTCAGAAGAACCATGCCTTCTGCCGCCGCTCTTCTGGCAACCTTACGATTATCCAGTTCTCTTTTGGTTACTGTATTGTCTGTTGTTCCAGTAAAATGTCTTGTCTTAATGGTTCTCATTTCACTGTTTCCTCCTCTACATCTTCATAATTTTTAAAAAGATCTGCAAAATAAATCGCTGCCAGATACGCCGGTCCGGATAATCCGATCAGAAAATCCACCGAAATGAAACGATAAGATATGGTCAGAAGTACCGCCGGAATCAGTGTCAGCAACAGCATCAGAACTGCCTGTGGAAGCTTGCCCACACAGAACAGCAGAGCATTCTTTGCTGTATTTTTCATTGTATTATCAAAACGCGCCTGCACTGCAAAAATATGGATCAGTAGCATCGCAAAAATCAGTACGATCACAAAAAGTATTACGCGGTACGCCATTCCAAAAGTTCCTGTAATGGAACGAAGGAGCCAGATATCAAATGTCATGAATGCGATCAGTCCGCCAAAGATCAGCCAGAGAATGGTTGCCTGTTTAAAATTAGCCTTGAATGCTTTGAAATATTCTGAAATAATTTTTCCGTCTTCCTTACGTGCCATCCGCATGACCATCGTATACAATGCCGTCATTGCCGCTCCGGCTGTAAAAACCGGGACACAACAGATGATCGTCAGAATATTCAGTACGATCAGATTTCCAAGCGTGTTCAAAAGCCTTGCCAGCGCACCATCCGGTGAAAAAATTCCCATTACTTTATACCTCCTGTTATTTGACTCCTGCAAGATACAGGAGATATTTTACTGCTTCGTCTTTGTGCGGTGCATTATAAATAATACCGATTGCCGCTTCTGTTTCTTTATTCGTATAGCATTCCTCTGCCTGCAGGACAGGAAGATCATCTGCCAGAATGCCGATCACTCTTCCGTCATCCGCTGTCAGAAGTCTGTCTTTCAGTTCTTCCATCTGCTTGTCTGTCAGATATTTGCGCAGATCTGTCCAGGTCTGTGAGCCATCATACTTTATAAAATCATCCTTCAGCATACCGCATACATCCAGAAGTTCGCTTCCGATATCTGCCATAAATTTAGAAAGGCTTGTCATAGAATAACTGCCTGAATCTGTACCCTGAAACATCAGGTTGTTCTGTATCTGTACCTGATATTTTTTCTTATCGATCCCCGCTGTATCCATATACTCCTCTGCCATCTCTTCACCGCTCATTTCCGTGTGACAGTCGATCAGCATTACAGATAATGCTGTATCTTTTGTGGTCAGTGTTGTAATCAGAAAATACATTGCCAGAATGACGACTATCATCCCTGCTATAAACGGCAGTTTATAATACATCCAGAAGTACTCCAGATTATTCTTCATACTCTTCTTTTCTTTTTTTTCATCCATCTGAAATACTTCCTTTCTCATTTACTTTTACATTTTATCTGCAGATTGTTTTTTGCGTTATAAAATCAATGGGCCGGCATAAAATACCGACCCATATATAATTCTGTATCAGGCATCAGCCTTTAACTGCTCCTGCTGCGATTCCGTTGACAAACTGTTTCTGCAGTGCAAGGAATACAATGATCAGAGGCAGTGCACAGAGTACACATGCTGCAAACAGTATATTCCACTGGGCAGGGTTTTCCTTGTCACCAAGGAACTGAAGCATACCTACCGGAAGAGAATACTGTGCTTTCTTTGAAATAAATACCATCGGATAGAAATAGTCATTCCAGATCCAGAGTCCCTGTGTGATAACACAGGATACAATTGCCGGCTGAAGAAGCGGAAATACTACGGAAGCAAAACGCTTCGGAAGGCTGGCACCATCGATGTATGCAGATTCTTCAATCTCAACCGGAACACCTTTCATAAATCCTGCGAACAGGAATACAGAGAACGGAAGAGAACAGGTGATAAACATGATCATCGGTGTGAAACGGGTATTCGGGATACCCAGTCTGTTCAGAGTCTGAGCAATCGGAACGATAACCATCTGAGACGGAATGATCAGACCTGAAATAAAGAAATAATACAGGAATTTTGCCATTTTAGTTTTAATACGTCCGATCGGATATGCTGCCATGGTAGCAAAAATCACTACACAAAGAACAGAACCACCGGTTGTTAGGATACTGTTGATCAGTTCCATCGGATAATTCATGTTGCTGAATGCCTGTTTGTAACTTGCCAGAGTGAATTCTGAGAAAAGCATCAGCGGAGATGCCTGATTCCCCGGTGAACGAAGGGAACTGGAAAATACAATAACCAGTGGTGAAATTACGATGATACAGAAAACAATAATCGCGAGATAGATAAGTGCACTCTTTGGTGTCAGTTTCATATATCCTTCAACCTCGCGAGATTCTTTTTTCTTTCCAAATGCCATTATAATTCCACCTCCCTCTTATTCATATAAAGAAGCATACATACTGTGATTACGATAATGAATGCAAATGCGAGTACTGAGAATGCACTTGCACGTCCCATCTTCATATCTGTAAAGGCTGTCTCATATACCTGGAACATCAGTGTCTTGGTTGATTTACCAGGACCACCGTTCGTCATAATGAAAGAATAGTCAAATGCCTTCAGACCGGAAATTACAGAAAGAATAATATTGATCGTAACGGTTGATGAAATCAGCGGCAGTTTGATCTTACGGAACAGCTGCCATTCTGTACATCCATCGATACGTCCTGCTTCCAGAAGACTTTCATCAACCGTCTGCAGACCTGCCAGATAAATGATCATTGTTGTACCAAAGGCTTTCCATGCTTCCACGATCGCAATCGCATAAAGTGCAGTCTTATAGTTTCCCAACGGGTTAAATGCACCACCATCCAGTCCGAACATGGACAGAAGGCTTGCGATCATACCAGAACCTGGCATATAAACATAAGACCAGATAAAACCGATTACGATAGCACTGAACAGTGCCGGAAAATATGCACAGGTACGGAACAGACCCTTAAGACGAATCTTTGTATTGAGAATCATTGCAACAGCAAGACCAACCACATTACTGAGCAGGACTGTGATCACTGCATAAACCAGCGTGTTTTTCATAGAGTTGGTCAGCGTACCATTATTTAATACCTTAATATAGTTTTTCATTCCAACGAAATCAAAATCATAATTGACACCGTTGAAGTTTGTTACACTGTAATAAAAAAGCTGCAGTACCGGATAGATCCAGAAGATCAGGAAAAATGCAAGTGCCGGTATCAGGAAGAAGTACATCTTGTTGGTAAATACCAGAGATGTGTTTGCACCTTTTTTCTTCATTTTAGTTTGTGCCATTCCTTTTCCCTCCATTTAAGATGGAACTGCCCTGAAGCTTGTCTTAAGTTCCAGGGCAGTGATAATTCATCTTTTTCTATTATGGTTAAACCCTGTTATTCGTCCAGAAGATCCTCGAATTTATCCTGCATTCCTTCAGTGATATCTTCAATCTCAGTTCCCTGGCCGCCAACCATTTCACTGAACAGAGATTCCATTTCTGTCTCTGTTCCTGCCGGCCATGCCTGATTGCTCCAGTAGAAGCCTTTACCATCATTCAGAAGGTCAATGAATGGTTTGAACAGGTCATAGTTCGGTGTAGCATCTGCACCATTACCATATGTAACAATAACTTTTCCTGTTGAAGTATACGCATCCCATAACTCTGATTCACCATCCAGCCAGTAGTCAAGAAGTTCTTTACATTCATCTACATGCTCAGATTTGCTGTAGATACTGTATCCTGCACCAAGGCATGTTGCTGTGTAAACACCATCTGTTCCAGGAATCGGGAAGTATCCTCTCTCAAAGTCCCCGCCTGCACCTTCTGCCAGAAGAGCTGTTGCGTTGAAAGATCCATCAAAAGTCATAGCTGCTTTTCCGTCAATGAAATCCTGGATTGCCTGAGAAGCGCCATATCCAAGAGATTTGGAAGCATCAATGTAGCCTTCATCATACAGAGTCTTGTACATTTCAAGAACCTTGTCCCATGTGCCTTCATCAGTGAAGCTTGCATCTCCGTCTCTTAACTGTGTATCAAAATCAGGATTCTTGGAGTAGATCTCGTCTGCTGCCAGCTGATACAGGCCAAACTGAAGAACATACTGATCTTTGTCGCCCATTACGATTGGCTGAATTCCGGCATCTTTCAGCTTCTTGCAGTCTTCCAGGAATTCATCCCATGTCTGAGGTTCGCTCTCAATGCCAGCCTGTGCAAACAATTCTTTATTATAGTATGTACCAAGAATAGCAACGCTTGATGTATCTGTCACAATGTCTCCGTCATAAGTAACAGAAGAAAGAGCATCTTCTCTTCCCTGCACATTATCAAGGTCATTTAAGGAAGCAAGATATCCAGCTTCTGCCAGTGCGTAGCAGGAGTTCTGTCCGGCATACATTGGCTGTGTCAGAATAATATCCGGACATTCACCGGAAGCAAGTTTTGTTTTCAGAGAGGTATAGTAGTTATCATCCGGAAGCTTTGTTACCTCAAGTGTTACATTCGGCCATTTTTCCTTTACCAGTTTTGGTAACTGTTCTGTCTCAAAATCATTGTCAGATGCAACACCGGAAACCATCATAGTAAGTGTGATGTCTCCTGCATTCTCAATTGCTTCATGATCATAGCCCTCTGCTGCAAATACCGGAACTGCTGCCGGTACGGTAGCGCATGCTGTAACGCCTGCAAGAGCAACTGCTGCCATTTTTTTGAATTTCATAATTAAAATCCTCCCTTTCATGTTTTCACACTATTCACGTGTCTTTCATTTGATGTTTACATTCTAGCACAGTCATGGTACACTTTTGTTGGGTTTAATGGTGTACTTTTTTTAGATTTTGTTTTCGAGGTAAAAAAATGAAACTACGCACAAAAATCTTTCTCACATTCAGTATTCTGGCCACCGTACCGCTGCTTTTATTTACTGTTTTCTGTTACCAGCGTTACACACAGACTACTTATGAACGCATGGATGTGATCTCATCCCATCTGTTTGAAAATGCCCGGAATGCTGCAAATGATACTTTAGATACCATACGCCAGACTGCCGGTACGTTTAATTTCTATTACAACGACGGTACCAGCATTATCAGTGATCTGAAAGAATTCAAAGATTCTGACTCACCACCGGACACTTACGAATATTTTAAGATGTCGCAATCTTTCAAACGTACCTGTCAGAATCTTCTGTATTCTGATCAGGATATCTACGGCATCTATATTTTCACTCCATCCGGTTATATTTTTGACTGTACAAATGATGAAAACGGAACGATCCAGTCCAGTTATGATTTTCAGAATGCAGACTGGTATCAGGATACACTTGATCTTGATGGTGCACTTTATGTAAGCGGCAACGCAGTTCACGACTGCTTTACAGGTGGAAAACAGACAATCTTTTTTTCGCAGTGTCTGAAAGACATCTACACTCATGAGGTCGTCGGAGTCCTGATGCTGGACTGTAATTCCCAAATGCTGGATCTGAGCGCCGTCAACACCATGCCGGAGGTCACTTTACTTACTATTGACAATACCAATACCAATGATGTTTTATATACTAATTATAATGAACTGCCCTCTGGTTTTGTAAACGATGGCGGCAATGTACAACGTACAGACCTCAATCTCTCACCACTACGTCTTACCATGGTCATGGATTATACAAACCTGGCAAAAGAATTCAATGTCACAGCTGTTCTGATCATAATCATCTGTGCGGTATGTATCACCGGTTATATTATTTTTGCTTATATTATCTCCCGTTATATGGTACATCCAGTGGAACACTTAAGTCATAAGATGTCCTCTCAGTCCGGACATACGCTGATCCAGTCCACCCGTTATCTGAATCGGACAGATGAGATCGGTACGCTGTATAACGAATATAATGCCATGGTGGAATCGCTGAATGCAGCGGTCAAACAGGATTATCAGGACAAGCTTGTTCTTCTGGATGCACAGATGAAATCGCTGGAAGCAAGGATCAACTCCCATTTCCTGTTCAACACACTGGAAGCAATCAACAGTATTGCTGAACTGGAGGATAACGAAAGCATTGCCACCATGTCGCTTGCACTTGGAAATATGTTCCGCTATACATTAAAAACACAAAGTGAGCTTGTGACGGTTCAGGATGAACTCGACCACGTAAATGACTATGTTACTATCCAGAGAATTCGTTTTGACAATCGTTTCCATCTGGAACTGGATATTCCAGCGGAATATCTGAATAACAAGGTTTTGAAACTGATACTCCAACCACTGGTTGAGAATGCATTATATCACGGACTGAATTACTGCACCACTGGTGATACCATCAACATCCGAGCTTATGCTGAAAACAACTGTCTGATGATAGATGTATATGATAACGGACAGGGAATGGCTATTGAAACACTTACAAAACTCCAGAGTTCACTCATGGAAGAGGCTTCTTTCACTGAACTAGGACACCGTAACAAGCAAAGCATCGGACTAAAAAACATTCACAGTCGAATCGAACTGTATTACGGCAAAGGTTACGGCCTGACTGTCACCAGCAGCCAGAGTGAATGGACCAATGTACGGATCCGACTTCCTATTCTGAAATGACAGGAGGATAGCTATGTATACTTATATTGTTATAGACGATGAATCTCTCATCCGTAAAGGCACCATTAAAAAGCTTCAGCCTATGGAAGACCGGATAACCTGTATCGGCGAAGCAGATAATGGCAAAGCCGGAATCGAACTGATCCAGGAAGTGCATCCGGACATTGTGATTCTGGATATGCAGATGCCAATCATGGGTGGGAAAGAACTGCTTCCTTATCTGGCAGAAAATTATCCAGATATGCCACTGATCGTCATCAGCGGTTACCGTGACTTCGACTATGTCAAACAGGCAATTTCTGCTGCTGCCATCGATTATATTCTGAAACCATTCAGCAAGGAGGCAATCCAGGACTGCATTTCCCGCGCGATCGAACGCCTGGAAGACAGCCAGACCCTTTCAAGAGTCACCGACAGTGATGAAGAAAAAGAAGCAGCCTACTATGACTATGATATCCAGCATCTGACCAACCTGATCCTTGGTTATCATGTCGGAGAAGGTTCCATCTCTTCAAAACGACTGAATTTCATCAATGATACGCATCAGCTTGTGCTGCTCACACTGTATTTTGAATCCACTTCGCAGATACAGAATATAGATATCCAGCACTGGCTGGAAGATGGTGGTTTTGGTGACCTCGCTCTTTATCTTCCAAATGCCGCATCTGATCAAATGGGATTCCTGGTTCTTTTTATGCCCAATACAGAAATAATTCATTCCAGACGGCTGGTCGATCAGATTTCCTCTGCTCTTACTGACTATGTACGACATCTCCAGAATTCTCTGATCATCGGTATCAGCCAGCCTCACTCTGATCTCAGCGAACTGCACGAAGCTTTTGAAGAAACATCCGCTGCTCTGAATCGTCAGAAACTTAATAGAGACTCCGAAAACATCTTTTACTACAAGGAGGTGGCAGAACCTCGCTCCTTTATATGGGAACAGGAAGAGGAATTTCTTTTTCGTGTGGAAGCAGGAATGACTGCCGAGGTACAGGATCTGACCGGACAGCTTTTTGATCTGATGGCCAGAACTTCTGACTTCTCACTTGCAGATGCAAAATACTACTGCTATTATCTTTCCGGACAGTGCCGCAATATCCTGAATTATTACCTGAAGCAGGAAACACCAAAGTCCTCCAACAGTATCCAGAATGTGGTCAATTACATCTTTTCTTTGAAGGAACTGAAGGATTATTACTACCAGTTTTTTATGAATATCACGGAGCTTCTGAAGGCTGAAAGCATTTATTCCGGTGATGATGTGGTTGAAAAAATCCAGACTTACATGCAGCACAACTATCCAAAAAATCTGACTCAGGATTTTATTGCTTCTCTTTTTTATCTGAACCGGAGCTACCTGAGTACCCTGTTCAAACAGAAGACAGGAATGAAGTTTATTGATTATCTGAACGAAGTCCGGATAGAAAAATCCAAAGAATTATTAAAAGATTCCAACCGTAAGATGTACCAGATCTCCAAAGCGGTCGGATATGATAATCCGAAATATTTTTTCCGGATATTTAAAAAGAAAACCGGCATGACCCCGGAACAATACCGGGAAATTTTGTAGTAAAAAAGAGTGTAAATCCTGTACCGAATTGTCAGGATCTGCACTCTTTTTTATATTCAAACAGGCATGTTTTTCAGGTAAATGCAATTTCTTATGAATTAAGTTGGTTTTTTTATCCGACTTTCTACCCCGTCTTTTATGAAAATTTAATATTTCAATCTCTATTCCTTCCTCATTATATGTGGTAAAATGTTGCCATTCTGATAATTAAGCCTCTGTCAGAGGCAATGAATTTGCTTTTATGGAGATTTGTTATGAACAAAAAAGAATTTCTTGACATTTTATATGAACAGCTTTCCGGGCAGATGCCGGAGGGAAATGTTGCCGCCCATGTACAATATTATCGCAATTATATTGAAGATGCAGTGACTCAGGGCCGTACGGAAACAGAAGTCTTAAATGAACTTGGTGATCCAAGGCTGATCGCACGTACTCTTTTAGATACTGATTCAACCGCTTCCGGTAATCCACAGACTACAGGAAGCTATTCTGAACCATACACAGACAATTCTTATGAATATGACAACGGCAGCTCCGGCAGTAAAAAAGTAAAGAGCCGTAGTTTTCACATCGATCTTAGTACCTGGTATGGCAAGCTTGCCGTTATCCTGATTGCTGTGGTCGTGATCTTCCTCTTATGCACAGTACTAAGCGTTCTGATCCCGGTCATGGTCATTTTCGGTATCGTATGCTTTATAATTTCCAAACTGCGCAGTTGATATGCAAGAACATTAAAAAATAGTGTAAATCCTGATACCACAAGATTTACACTATTTTTATTATTCCTTTTATGCTGCTCTCTTTGTCATAAATGACTCAAATCTTACATGACGATCCATCTGGTCTCCGATCATTCCAATCACTTTTCCCATCGTAAATGCAGCAAGAATCGTACCGATTCCGAGTCCGTCCAAATGTCCGAGGATGATACAGGTCATCAGTGCTGTTATTGCCAGACAGGTGACATCAAATCCAATCTTGATCCTGGAATATTTTATCTTTGTGATATCTGTCAGTTCTCTCGGGAAAAGATCTGTCGGAATAATTGGCAGACCACAGCGGTTGGAAAGTGCGATTCCCAAACATATCAGAAGATAACTGATTACAAAATAAACTACTCTGTATTCCAAAGCTGTCGGCAAGGCGTTAATCCACATTTCATGTATATCCAGCATCTCACTGAATGCAAATCCCACTAAGAAACTAAAAAGATACGGTGCAACGAATTTCTTTCGCATGATCATCAGTGATAATACTAAAAGTCCCTGAAAAATATAGGTCCAGGTTCCAAGAGAAATCTTTGGAAACACCAGTGAAAACGCATACGGCACACTGGATATTGCAGAAATCCCTGACCCAGAATAGAGCATAAGTACTACTCCCAGACTGTTGATCAGTATAATTACTATCAGTGCGATTTCGCCTCTTATCACAGGCATTTTTATGTTACTTTGTAAATGACTGTTCTCAGTCAATTCAGACATTTTAGAAATCCTCCGTTCCTACACAAAAATAAATTTTTTCACAATAAAAATGAATATTTTCCACTTCCAAGCACTTTTAATCCTGCAATAAGGTGTATCGATTTCTCCTTCTACAAACAAAAAAACTCCCATCTCCGTTTTCAGATTAAATGTCAGGTTTTACAAACGCAAGTTTCTTTCCCAGAACCCTTGCGATAAATCCGACCAGAAGTGCTGCAATGACTGTGCCTTCTCGAACACCATTGAGGTGTCCGGCAAAGCCCAAAGACAGAACTGCCGCGATAACTGCCATAGACACATCAAAGAAAATCTTTGTCGTACCAAAGTTGGTTTTCCATGTCAGAACGATCGCACGAACAAATGATTCTCCTGGCAGCATGACGACATCTGCCAGAACTTCCATATACACACCAATTCCAAGGATCAGACATCCTATCAGAAGATACACAATTTTCATGACATAGTTCTGCGGATTTACCCATGTAAACAAAAGCATCGTCAGGTCGATGAAATATCCGAAAACAATCGATACCGGTATCTGCAGAACATGTTCCAGTTTAAAATTCTTACGCAGAATCAGTAACTGCAGTAAGATCAGAAATACGCTGAAAAAAATCGTAAAATTACCAAGTGTAAATGGAAAACTCAAACTCAGCACATACGGAATGGATGAGATCGGTGATGTTCCCAGACTTGCTTTCGTAATCAGACTGACACCAAGTGAGTTCACAAACAGACCGATCAGAAATATTACGTATCTTTTTAATTTGTTCATTTGTTACTTTCCTTCTTTCCCTGTTTCCTCGCAGCCTGTCTCAGACAGATTGTAATAAATTTTATGATAAATCTTCATAAATGTCTCTGCTTCTTCTGAAGAAATATCTTTCCATGCATTCTCCTCAATTTCCACAAAAGCAGCCTCGACAAGCATCTGGCTCTTCCTGCCGGATTCTGTCATAAAAATGTGAAAAGTCCTTCTGTTTCCATTGAGCATACGTCGCTCAATCAGACCTTTTTCCTCCATACGGTTCAGTATTGAAGTCAGCGATCCCGCCTCGATAAAACAGCCCGCTGCAATTTCCTTCTGACTTGCTCCATCATGACTTTTAAGATAATCCAGAACCTTCGGCTGTCCCAGTGTAAGCCCTGACTCCTTTACTTTTTCCAGAATACGCTTCTGAATTAACAGATGATTCGCCATGGTCAGGTAATGCAATGATGTGTCCACGTCTCACGTTCCTTTCTTTTTATGTTTAACGCAAAATAGTTATAATTCTAACGTTTAGGATTATAACTATTTTTGTAAAATGTGTCAATATATGTTTTTGCTCATTTTATAATGTCTACAGCCCTTCCCTGTATATCTCACTGATCACCGCCTGGGCATGTTCTGATTCTTTTTTCTTTATAAGCTGCTCCCTGTCACTCAAAATTGCAATCATTTCATCCACCACTACCTCAACTGCGGGTGGCTCTGTCATCCTGTACAGATACCCCAGCATGCGCGTTGCTGTGTAATCCGTATTCAGATACTTGTAGGCAATTTCTGAACATAGTTCCTTCGGATATCTTCTTTCAATCAATGCTCTGTAAAGCTCGTCTGCTCTTTCTGATGCCATATTTTTCTCTCCGTGTCAGGCTTCATCGGATGCATCATTCAGTGCGTCATTCGCATCCTCCAGTGCATCCAGTGCCTCTGTCAGAAGATCCAGTTTGTCACTGCTCTCATCTTCTGCTTCATATGCATCAATCACATCCACAAGAGTATCTTTTATTTCTTCCAGAGAAGCTATAATTCTTTTCAATCTGGCTTCCTTTGAAGAAACTCCAGTAATATCTACTACTTTGCTCATGATAATCCTCCTTCTTGGGTGAAAAAGTTGTTACCCATATGATACCCGTTTCCACCTCAAAAGTAAAATACTATCTTTTTATCATGCATAGCAGACTTTACTCCGTATAACTATTCCCATTCTCATCGGTCCAGGTGCCATCGCCGTTATCGGTATAGCCAACACCATTTGCATCACAATAATAATAATCTCCGTTTGTGGTCTCTTTTACATCGACACTTCCGCCGCTGCCCTGGAGTTCATGCTGTCCCAGCTTCGTTCCCAAATTGTAGTCTTCGTCATTCCAGGTACGATAAGAATTTCCATTGGCATCTGCCCAGTTTCCGTCTCCCTGATAGCTGTATTGAAATCCGTTATAGTCAGAATAAGTTCCATCTCCGTTGTCGTAAAGGACTCTGGATTCCTCATCACCTTCACCTGATGCTACAATCGATGCCACACCGGAAGGAGTACTGAAGCCACTGGTGTATGGCACTCCTGCCGGAAGACTCTCATAATAGGATCCTGACCCATCGCTGTCAGAACCACTTCCATTATCTGTCGTTTCACTTTCCTGCTCGTTGCTTTCCACAGTAGAATCAGAATTTGTTTCCGCACTGATGTTTTCTCCCGAATTTACAGAAGCTTCTGTATTTGTATCCTCTGACACTCCCGTTTCACTCTGTGTCCCTGCTATTTTCTGCATATCTATCATTTCAGAAAATGGTGCATAATCCGGTGCATTCTTTTCTTCCGGATCTGTATTTTTTTCCTGCCCTGTTCTCTCTGTTCGCGTTGGGGCTGTATCTGTCCCGGCCGAAACATTAAATACGAGGTTACTGCCCGCAAGAAGCACCGTCACAAGAATTCCCGGCAGGATTCCTCTACGAAGCTTCCGTATGTTCACCATATACAAAATTCTGTCCTTAAACACCATTCCGCTGTCATTGAGACTTGCTGTTACATATGGGATCTGATTATTCATCGCCACTGTACGAAGAAGCAGCTGTCTGTAAAGCCTGTGGTCTTTTTTGTTTACACGGTTAATCACTGCCGTATCACACAGATTCTCGATATCCTTATCTGCTTCTTTCAGCATAATAAGAAGAAACGGATTAAACCAGTATATTGTTGCACAGATTCGAAGAAGCATCTTATACCAGAGATCCCGATGACAATAATGTGTAAGTTCATGGTAAAATACCAGTTTTCGCTCCTCTGCGGAATAGCCTGTTGCCGGAAGATACAACTTTGTATGGAAGAGTCCTGCCAGAAGTGGTGTAGTAAGACCCGCATTCTGTCTGAGCTCCGGTGCTCTGCGCACACTCTTTTTCCGGCATACATCTCTATACATCTGAATACTCACCGAATCATTGACTGGAAGGCTCATTCTCCTGAGATTTTTCATGGAAAGGTAATATGCCAGCAGTTCTCCTGCCAGTTTAAGCACTGCCACACTCAGCCAGACCGATGCAAAAATTACAGCAATAGTTTCCAGCCATTTTCCAGCCGTATGCACGATAAACTCTTTTTGTTCCGGAACTTCAGACTGACTTTTCGTATTATTGTTCACAGAAGACATTATTTCCATTTTCTGCTGTCTCTCTCCCGGTCTTGCTGCGTAATCCGTTGTCTTCGAATTTTGTTCATTCTGTTGAATGCTTCTCTGTACTTTAAAATCCACCAGCGTAAAATTTGCCGGAAGGCGCACAGGAATACAAAGACTTACCGTAATCAGCAGCCAGATAATATACTTCCATCTCGCTGATACCTGACCTTTAAACAGAATCGCAAGCAGTTTGACCAGTAAAATTATAACTGCTGCAATAATATTCAATTTCAGAATATGCAGAACAAAAATCTCCATAATTTGCTATTCCTCCCCGTCTTCCAGCTCCTTAAGAAAATCGCTGAGTTCATGAATTTCTTCAGAGCTGATTTTTTTCCCCTGATAAAGTGAGGTGACAAATTTTTTTAATGAATTTCCATAGAGTTTCTCAAGAACACTCTGACTCTCATGTGCCTGATAATCTGACTGCGAAACCAATGGAGTATACAGGTTTAATTTTCCCTGTTTCGTCACTTCCACAAAATTTTTACTCTCCAGTCTTGTCAGCAGTGAAAGGATTGTTGTCGATGCAAGTTTTTTCTTTGTATTGATTACTTTTTCAATTTCCGACCTGGTCATCGGAGGAGTTCCGTTCCAAAGAACAAGCATGATATCCAATTCTGATTCAGGTAATCTCTGATATGTTTTTTTCACTCTTTTCCACCCTCCTGATTCACATCTGATATATTTCCTACAAATGTAGGAATAATTTTATTTTACCACGGGGTCCAAAAATGGCAAGAGCTTCTGCACATTTTACAGAAGCTCGTCGCTATCAATGTTACTGTTCACTCCGTTCACAGCAACTTGGTCAAAATCCATTCCAGATCACCTTCGGTGATAGGATTTTGCCCCGTATGTCTCGGGATTTTGCCATATTCATGGCAAAACACCTCGCGGAATATTACCTGTGAACAGTTACCTATCAATTCATTTCGGTATAGCTGCTGCCATTTTCATCGCTCCATGTTCCGTCTCCGTTGTCTGTAAATCCGGTGCCATTGTCGTCACGGAAATAATAATCACCATTTGTAGTTTCCGTAACTGTCACTGTATTGCCGTCCGCATCCTGAAGATCATGCTGTTCCAGCGTATGTCCCAGATGATGTGTGTCATCATTCAGAGCTGTATACGTATTTCCATTTTCATCTGTATAAGTTTCATCCCCGTTATCCGTATATTCCATTCCGTCATCTCCACGATATTCACAGGAATAATCCTTGTGAAGAATATAATTGATCTCAATTGTATTTCCATCACTGTCAACTAATGTCATCGGTGAAGTAGTACGGATATCTGAATCATCACTGCTGTCTGATGAACTGACAGAAGCGTTTTTTTCTGTATCAGAATCAGAGGAATTTGTCTCTCCCCCAGACTTCTGGCCAGAAGTACCGGGCTCTGATTTATCAGAATTTTCGTCAGTCTCCCTCGTAAGAGACGGATTTCCCGGATAAGAAATATACTCTACAAATTTTCTGACGTCACCGATATCATCTGCATCTTTTGCATATCCTACTGCCATATACAGACTGTTTCCCTCTGAATAAATTGTCTGGTAGCAGGCCTCATATGTATCGTTACATTTGGCTATCCCGGTTTTTACATCATCCAGTGAATATTTATAAATATTTACATAATCACTTCCATTCGTATAGCTGGCATAAGTACCTTCCGTATCTGCCTTCTCCCAGGCAGAACCAGCCGGCGGCTGTGTATAGAAATCATTATTTCCGTCTGCCATAACAGTTCCAGCCGAAAAAATCCCCAGTGCTGATACGGTCATAAGTGTCATAAATTTTGTTGTTTTTGTTTTCATAATGGATTCTCCCTGATTTTTATTTTCTACATTTGTAGAAGTTATTTGTATTCTACATCTGTAGAAATAAAAAGTCAACCACTAATTCTACGTTTGTAGAAATAATGGTTGACCAAACAAAACTTCTATCTTACCAAAGGTATCTCAGTGTTTTATTGCAAGAAATACTATCTTTTTATTTCTTTCATTCTATACTATTATCAGTCAAAATGCAGAGTCTTATGATATTTTGCATACTGGTCAAGAAGATCACTCCACTTCTGACCCTCTGGTTTGTTTTCATTATTGTTGTAATTATCTGGTCCCTTCAGTTCATCCATGTACTGAGTATAGTCCAGAATGTAGATGTCAACCGTGGAAATATCTCTGTCCTGGATTGTAAAATTATTGCAGTTTCCAGCCGAATCATTATATGGAAGTTTGTTTCCGTTGGCATCAAGAGCAACCATAAAACAGTCACTGTCAGAGCCATCCTCATAAAGCTCATTTACCGTCAGCTCATATGGTGTACGGATTACGGATCTGAGGCCGATACCTGCCTCATTTGTATCGTTCAATTCCAGAACCTCAGTCTGAGAATCGTCTACTGTAACCGGAATATCAAAGTTCCAGTCACCTTCATATTTGTAGTAGCCCGCATCTGTTCCATATTTTTCTTCATCCGCTTCTGACCACTCATAGTCTGCTTCCAATCCTCTTACCTTCGTGATATCCAGATGCAGGTTAAAGGTATCCGGAATCTCAATATCTTTAATATATTTCTGATATGCTCCACCACGCTCAGACACTTTATTGATATATTCTTCCAGCAACGCATATCCTTCATCTGTCTCATCATCCAGCTCATCCAGTGTTATTCCCATTTCATCCAGCACCTGCTGCGTCATTTCATTGTATTTCTCATTATATTCGGTGTAATCTTTTGCCGCATGTGCAAGATCATAACGGAAAATACATGCATAGGTGTTGTCATCCAGAAACTTTCCTTCCACCTGACCATCGATGACCGGATCCGCCTCTGCGTTAAAATCCACACCACCAGTCATATCCAGATCAATAACTGGTGTTCCACTTTCTGCAAAAGTTTCTGTCTTCGGAAATGGCTGCTCGCTCTTAAACTGCATGGTTACATAGACCGCCTGACTGTTCGCGTATACTTCCGAGCATGTGATAGTCAGACCATCTGCTGTCTTGGTATATGCGGTGTCATCTTTTTTCGTATCCTGTCCCGCCTCAGTATCTTCCGATGGATTTCCTTCTGTGTCTGACCCAGTGTCTGCCGCGGTTCCTTCTGTCTCAGTTGTATCAACAGCTTCCAGAGTCGTTGCATGATCCGCAAAATCACCAAAGAAGCTCACGTTATCTTGCAGCATTTCAAAAAGTCCTCCAACCACTGGAAGATTTTTTGCCATAACCGGATTCACTGCACAGAATATAAATCCGACTGCAAGCGCTGCTGCCATACCTCCTGCAATTCTTCCTCCGAGCTTCATCCAGTGATAAGGTTCTTTTGGCGCCTTTTTCTGCACAGCAGTGTTATTTTCAATCAGACGATATGCCTGATTCACGCGCTCATGTACAATCAGCGGTATTTCTGTTTCTTCCTGAAGTTTTTTCTGAAAATCCTTTTCATTATCATTAAGACTCATCATTAGGCACGTCCCTCCCTGACCTTATATTCATACAATTCTGCAACCTGTTTTCTGCCTCTCTGAAGACGCGATTTCACAGTGCTTTCTTTCATATCCAGGATGTCACTGATCTCCCGGATATTGAACCCTTCCATATAGTACAGAAGGATCACCAGACGATATTTATTATCCAGCGGTTCCAGCATCTGTGCCCATTCTTTTGCAGCATATTCTTCCTCATAAAAAGGAGTCTCCGGCATCTGATCCGTGTAGGTGACCTGTTTCTTCTGCTTCAGAATATCCTTGCATTTATTGATCAGAATCCGCATCATCCAGGTCTTGAAGTATCTGTTCTGCTTCAGACTTCTCAGATTTTCATAGCAGGAAAGAATGGTATCCTGGATTGCATCGGCAACATCTTCATCATTCTTGAGATATGCAGATGCCATCTTGTACATACACTGCAAATGCTCATCCATCAGTCTGCAGAAGGCATCTTTGTCGTCTTTCTTCGCCCTTCGTATCAAAAATTCATTGTTCATTGATTTCTCCATTCTCCTGTTTCTGACCGGTCATCAGGAAATGTTGTGTAAAAGCTTCTGTTTATGTGCTTCTACTTATTAGACGCCAAAAACGCCAAAAAGGACGCACGTGTAAATAAATATTAACATAAAAATAGTTATAACCCCACTCCGGAATTATAACTATTTCTTGTCTTACACTTATTCATTTTATTCTCATTTCAGTTAATATCTATAGTCCAAATCTCCGCTGTACGATCTCTGCCAGCACTTCTGCCGTTCCCTTAACTCCCAGCATGCTGGAATCGATCATGATCTGCTTGCTGTCCAGATCACCTGGTGCATATTTCGCATATCGCTTATGATATGCTGTACGTGCTTTGTCTACTTTGTAGATCATTTTTGTTGCTTCCTCCGGCTTCATTTTGAGCACTTCCACACAATTTTTATAGCGTGCATCCACCGGCGCATAGATATATATATTCAAAACATTTCTGTGATCACGAAAAATATAATCTGCACATCTTCCTACTCCTTCTGATATGCTGATGGTTACACACGGCGACTTCGACAACTCCGATATCAATAAAGATGTCAACGCCATGTTCCCGATCGACCGTTTACATGAACTCGTAGAAGAAGGCTTCATCGGATACTTCTGAGTTTCGATAAAAGAATCTCCGTGCATGAATCCTCTATTTCCCTTTTCATACACGGAGATATCTTTTTTTGTTCGACTTGAATTAATTTATGCTCTGTTTTTTATATTCCTCAACAGTGTATCCACTTCTTCTCGTGTTGCAAGATTCTCTGAAAAAGCACTTGCACTTCCAGTACAGACTCCATAATAAAAAGCATCTTCATATATACCAGACTTCAAATATCCATATAAAAATCCGGCTACCATGGAATCTCCTGCACCAACAGAATTCTTTACCTTACCTTCCGGTGCTTCACTTTTGTAAGTGGATCCATCTTCCGCCACAAGAACTGCCCCATCTCCCGCCATAGAGACCAGTACATTTGCAGCGCCCATTTCCTGCAGTTTTTTTGCATAAAGAATAACGTCTTCTTTTGTGCTCAACGTAACACCAAAAATTTCTCCAAGCTCATAATTATTTGGCTTGATCAGAAACGGATGATACTCCAGTACATTTACCAGCAGATTTTTGGTTGCATCCACAACGATCATAACTTCTCGCTTCTGCAAACGTTTCATAATATCACGGTAGATCGTAGATGGAAGAACCGTCGGAATGCTTCCGGCAAGAACAAGGATGTCCCCTTTTTGCAGAGCATCTAGCTGCTGATAAAAAATTTCCTGTTCTTCTCCACTGATTTCCGGTCCCATACCATTTATTTCAGATTCCTCTGATACAGTTTTTTCACCATTCTCTCCCACCTGCAGAGAACGCAATTTTACATTGATTCTTGAGATTCCTTTCTTTACCCGCACAAACTGCTCTTCTATCTTCCGCTCTTTCATCAGTCTGCGAATCTCTTCTCCTGTAAACCCGCCAGCAAAACCAAGTGGGATACTTTCCATTCCCAGGTTTTGAAGTACGATTGACACATTGATTCCCTTTCCTCCGGGCAAAATAAGTTCCTCTGCTGTTCTGTTTACTTTTCCTGTTTTAAATTCATCAACGCCTACTATATAATCCAGAGAAGGATTAAACGTCACCGTATATATCATATCTCTGATGCCTCCATTTTTTATTTACTATCATCTGTATAATAATGCCTGTCACGATCAGTACCAGACCCAGAACAGAAAACACGGTAATCTTTTCTCCCAGAACAAAATGTGTCAGAATCAGCGACACAAACGGAGTCAGATATGCCAGATTGGCAATCACCGCTGTATTTCCCAGATTCATCTTTTCTTTCAGAATCCAGCAGGAAAAAAGAATGATCAGCGCTGGCCAGAGTTCATTTATCACAAATGCTGTCTGTGCTTTGAGACGTGCTGTCCCAAGAAGCAAAAAATAATTATAAAAAAACACGCCCAGCGATCCTATCAGTATCATCCGGATGCTTCTGTGCATTGATGAGTGTCTGCCTGTCAATTTAAATTTTATTTTACATTCCTTTTGCTTTTTTCACACATGCAGTCTGAGCCTCGATCACTGCACTGCGCAGACCTTTTTCTTCCAGAACACGCACTGCCTGAATTGTCGTTCCTGCCGGAGAGCAGACCATATCTTTGAGTTCACCCGGATGTTTGCCTGTCTCAAGCATCAGTTTTGCACTTCCGAGCACGGACTGTGCCGCAAATTTGTATGCCTGTGCTCTCGGCATTCCGTCTGCAACTGCTGCATCTGCCATTGCTTCAAGAAACATAAACACATATGCCGGAGAGCTTCCGGAAACACCTACAACCGCATCCATCAGATGTTCCGGAATCACTTCTGTCTTTCCGAAGGTATTGCAAAGTTTTACGGCAAGTGCAGTTTCTTTTTCTGTGACCAGCTCATTTACACAAAGCGCTGTCATTCCCTCACCAACCATTGCCGGAGTATTTGGCATAGTACGGATAACTTTTGTTTTTTCTCCCAGATGTTCCCCAAGCCACTGTAATGTTTTACCCGGTGCAATAGAGATAAAAATCTGTTCCTCTTTTACACTGTCTTTAATTTCATTCAGAACACCTTCCAGAAACTGTGGCTTCACTGCCAGAAAAACTACATCCGCAAAATCCACAACCTGTGCGTTAGTATCTGCCTTCTGAATGCCAAGTTCCTGCTCGATCTTTTTACGTGTCTTATCTGATTTTGCAGAAGCGATCATATCTGTCGCTGCCACTTCTCCACTTTTCAGAATTCCCTTTAACATGGCTGTTGCCATATTTCCACAACCGATAAAACCAATTTTCATGATAATCTTCCTCCTTGTGTGAAAATCTTTGTCTGTACACAGAAAATCTTCCTGTTATTGTTACTCTGTCACTTTACAAATATACAGTAGCATTTTACCTATATAATACCTGTTTCCGCACAAAAAGTAAAATACTATCTTTTTATTTTGCATACTGGTCAAGCAGGTCACTCCATTTCTGACCTTCCCAGCCATAGTATGACATACTTCGAGAAAACCCAGCCCATAAGAATGCCTGAATTCAGGGGATTACCAAAAAAAGAGGAACCCTTTTACGAAAAACTCTCCTCATGAAACACCAGGAGAAATTTTCAAAGGATTCCTCATACAACTAAACTTCCTATTTACACCCTGCCCAGGGTGTACAGAGGGACTGGCAAAGTCCCTTTGCAGTTTTATATAATTTTTCTAAATCACATAATCTTTCTGAAAAGATCCTTCAGATCTTCCACACTTGCATCTTTCGGGTTACCTGGTGCACAGGCATCTGCATGTGCAGATTCAGCCAGGAACTGCAGATCTTCTTCTTTGATTGCTTCCAGTTTTGTCGGAATTCCAACATCAACAGAAAGTTTTCTTACTGCATCGATTGCAGCTTTTCTGTACTCTTCCTGTGTCATGGAATCTACATCTTTTACACCCATTGCACGGGCGATTTCACGATATTTTTCACCAGTGCATTCCTGGTTGTATTCCATTACGATCGGAAGCATCATCGCGCAGGCAACACCATGTGGTGTATCATAAACAGCGCCCAGAGTATGTGCCATGGAGTGTGCAATTCCAAGACCTACATTTGAGAAGCCCATGCCTGCGATATACTGTCCAAGAGCCATTCCCTCACGACCTTCTTTGGTATTTGCAACAGCTCCACGAAGAGAATTGGAGATCAGTTCGATTGCTTTCAGATGGAACATATCTGTCATTTCCCATGCAGCTTTTGTAGTATATCCTTCAATTGCATGAGTCAGGGCATCCATACCTGTAGAAGCAGTCAGTCCCTTAGGCATAGAAGACATCATTTCCGGATCTACAACTGCAATGATCGGCATGTCATGCGGGTCAACACATACAAATTTACGTTTCTTTTCTACATCTGTAATAACGTAGTTAATTGTTACTTCTGCTGCTGTACCTGCTGTTGTCGGAACTGCAATGATCGGCACACAAGGTTTCTTTGTCGGTGCTGTACCTTCCAGACTTCTTACATCTTCAAATTCCGGATTTGCGATGATGATACCGATTGCTTTCGCGGTGTCCATAGAAGAACCACCACCAATTGCGATAATATAATCTGCTCCGGATTTCTTGAACGCTTCTACACCATGCTGTACATTCTGGATCGTTGGATTTGCTTTGATATCAGAATAAATTTCATATTCCAGACCTTCTTTTTCAAGGACATCTGTTACTTTGCTTGTCACATTGAATTTGATCAGATCCGGGTCAGAACATACAAAAGCTTTTTTGAATGCATGTGCTTTTGCTTCATTTGCGATCTCAGCAATTGCTCCTGCTCCGTGGTAAGACGTTCCATTTAAATTAATTCTGTTTGCCATGATAAATACATCCCTTTCTGCATTGATCGTGAGTATCTTTTTATCAATTCCTCACAGTTTTTTCTTCCAAATTGTTATTATATTAACAATATTTTAATAAAAAAGAAAGTTACAGAATTCGTCATGTGTAACGTTTTCTGTAACTTTCGTAATTTGTTCCAATTTTTGATATTCATATTCAGTAAAAATCACCAGATGATTTTTAGGCGGAAAACATATATAGTCCATATTTCCTTTATTTCCAGCATTTTAGCACTTATCAATTCAGAATTCCAAGACCTGTAAATACTTCTGCAAGTTTCCCCGGCATACCGTCCACAAGTCTTTCTGCAAGCTCTTCCGGCGTACATGTCACCTCCCCTGTCACCCATTTGACAGTCATGTAAATAGAACTGTTACAGTACATTTCCAGAAGAAATAGAACATTTTCCTCTGGAAATTTGCCAGTTTTTTCACAAATCAGATTTTCATAAAAAGCCAGAATCAACTCAAAATCATGCTGTCGCAGAGAATTCTGCTCATCATAACGAAATGCTACTGAAAAGAATTTCTGTTCCTCCTGTATATAAGTAAATTTTTTGACCAGTGCATCATAGACGGTTTTTCCCTGACCCATATGCTCAAAAGACTTTGCCAGCAGCTTATCAAAATACCAGTTGATCAGATCATATTTATCCAGAAAATTCCTGTAAAACGTCTGTCTGGTAAGTTCACATTTCTCTGTGATCTGTTTGACTGTAATATTCTCTACGGACGTCGTTTTCATGCATTCCTTCATTGCTCTCGCCAGTCGATATTTTGTTTTTTCACCCTTTGTCAGATTTCTCTGGTTGCCTGTCTCAGCCATTCTTTTTCTTCCTCATCTAGATATGGTGCTATGGTAACATAGACTTTTTTGTGATATTCGTTCAGCAGTTTTCGTTCACGGTCCGACATCTGTTCCGTATCAACTCCATCTAGGTCAAACGGTACCATAGTCAGTGACTCAAAACACATAAACTGCCCGAAAGGAGTTTTTTCTGCCTTCTTACATAAAACAAGATTTTCATGACGGATGCCAAATTCATTCTCCAGATAATATCCTGGTTCATCGGATGTAATCATACCTTCTTCCAACACCGGTGCCGGATTTCCCGGAAGATTTTTCCATCGGAAACTGTTAGGCCCTTCATGCACATTCAGAAGATATCCTACCCCATGTCCGGTACCATGATTATAATCTTCGCCAAGTTCCCAAAGCGGACCTCTGGCAAGGTAATCAAGGTTTAATCCGGTGCATCCGTATTTAAATTTCGCAGCTGCGAGATTCAGATTTCCACGCAGAACTGCAGTAAAATATTTCTTCTCTTTCTCTGTGACCGGTCCCAATACGATCGTTCTTGTGATATCGGTCGTACCTTCCAGATAGTGTCCGCCAGTATCTGCAAGTACCATCCCTCTGGCCTCTAATGGAATATCAGTCTCCTCTGTTGCACTGTAATGAACAATTGCCGCATGCTTTCCATAGGCAATGATCGGATCAAAACTATCTCCAATAAAATGCTCCTGCTCACTGCGAAACTGATATAATTTCTCTGCTGCGCCGAGTTCTGTAATCCTCTCTTTTGCCACATTTGTTTTCATCCAGCGAATGAATTTTGTAACTGCAACACCGTCTTTGATATGTGCAGTTCTTTCGTTGTCCATCTCTGTCTGATTTTTGACTGCCTTCGGAAGAAGTGTCAGATTTGGCTCATCCACAATCGTCACATTACATGGAATATTACTTACCAGACGGCTGTTGACACTGTCTTTGGAAAGCAGGATTTTTTTATCCTCTGAGATTGTCTGAACATAAGAATAGACATCCTCATACGGATAGATTTTTACTCCATCATCTGCCAAATTTGTACAGATTTCTTCCGAAAAAGCAGCTGCGTTTGCATATAATCGAACCTCGGTATCCGTCATGATCAAATAAGAAAGAACAACCGGGCAACAATGAATATCATTACCGCGAATGTTCAGTAACCAGGCGATATCATCAAGTGAAGTAAGAATAAAAATATTCGCCTTTTTTGCCTTCATCTGCTCTCGAATCCCTGCAATTTTATCCTTTCTTGATTCGCCCGCCCATTTCACATCCAGCTCCATAACCGGCTCACAGGGAAGTGCCGGACGTTCTCTCCAGATTTCTCCGATCAGATCCTCATTTACAGCAAATGTGATATTTTTTTCTTCCAGGAGTTTCTCCAATTCTTCTGCTTCTTTTGCACTGACTGTACGTCCATCAAAGCCCAGACACATACTTTTTTCCAGCTTTTCTGCCAGAAACTGATGTACCGTCGGTACTCCCGGCTCACCCGATCTGAACAGTTCAATCGTACTGCCACGAAGCTGATCTGCCGCCTGAATAAAGTATCTGCCATCGGTCCACAACCCAGCCATGTCCTGCATAATCACAGCTGTTCCCGCTGATCCTGTAAAACCTGTGATATATTTTCTACATTTGAAGTAATCACCCACATATTCAGATCCATGAAAATCATCCGTTGGCACCAGATAGGCATCTATCTTTTTTTCTTTCATTAACTCTCGAAGAACATTCAATCGCTCTGTTATCTTCATTTTCAGGCCTCCCCGTTCAAATGCTTATCCACATTTTATTTGAATATCTACTGGATAAATCTCTGTATCTGTTGTCCATGGTAAACAGAATACAACTATTTGTCAATGACCGGCGTTAAACTATCCGCTCCTCCTCTTTTTGCCGTATTTTATTATGGTATACTAAAATAACTTCCAAATTGCAGATCGTGCAGGATCTGCAGATGGGACTTTCTACAGTAAGCCAAAATCTGAATGCAATCTGGCAGAATTATCTTAAACATCTTGCATTTGCGATGCGAAATCTGAATATGATCATCGACAGCCCTATCATTATCAGCGGATATCTTGCCCCTTACCTGGTTCCGGAAGATCTCAATATGCTACTGCATCTGATCAATGAAAATAACCCATTCACTCTCACAGCTGATCAACTTCTGGTCGGCACACATGGACAATATACTCCGGCTATTGGCGCGGCACTGCATTATATCAACCGATTCGTACATGAGAGAACTGCCCTCTGACCCGCAAAGGGACTTCCCTTGAACCCGTTAATTTGCATTAACATTTCTTTCTCAGGAATACTTTCCTGAAACCTTTTTCTATATTGGAATATAAGAAAACCGCCATGGGACTTAGCCAGTCCCCGGGCAACCCCTGGGCCAAAATATTTGACGGAAATTTTGCCTTATGTGGTTCCCTTTGAAAAATCCTCCTGGTGTTTCAAAGTGGAAGACTTTCTTATAAATAATATAGCAGTATATAAAAATAACAGGACTCTTCTCTCTCGTATGGAGAAGATATCCTGTTATTTTACATTCTAATGATATAATTTTTCCAGCATGGCCCGATAATCCAGGTCTACACTCTTTCATCAATACAATCTTTTCAGCGTGGCCCGGTGGGGAGCAGTTTCCAAACTGAATTTCCCTGCCTTATAAGGCAATCATAAAACCTTTTAATAGAAAACTTTATTCTTAGAAAAGTCCAGTAATCTTTCCGGTCTCGTCTACATCAATTCTCTCTGCAGCCGGTACTTTTGGCAGTCCTGGCATAGTCATGATCTCACCTGTCAGAGCTACGATGAAACCTGCACCTGCGGAGATCTTCAGGTTACGTACAGTAACTTCGAAGTCTGTCGGTGCACCGAGTTTGGTCTGGTCATCTGTCAGACTGTACTGTGTCTTAGCTACACAGATCGGGCAGTTGCCAAAGCCAAGAGCTTCGAGCTGTTTTGCCTGTTTCTGAGCATTTGCTGTCAGAACCACTCTCTTACCGCCATATACTTTCTGTACGATCTGGTTCAGTTTGTCTTCGATGGAGCCTTCCAGTTCATATGCATAGGAGAAGTCGTTCGGTTCTTCTACCAGACGCAGAACTTCTTCAGCAAGTTTGATTCCACCTTCGCCGCCTTTTGCCCATACTTCGGAAAGAGCTACATTTACACCGAGTTCTTTACATTTTGCCTCTACAAAATCAAGCTCTGCTTTTGTATCTGTCGGGAAAGCATTGATAGCAACAACACAAGGAAGTTTGTATACATTCTTGATATTGCTTACATGTTTCAGAAGGTTCGGGATACCTTTCTCCAGTGCTTCCAGATTTTCGTTATTGAGGTCAGCTTTTGCAACACCGCCATTATATTTCAGAGCACGTACAGTAGCTACGATAACAACTGCGCTTGGGTGCAGGTCTGCCATACGGCATTTGATATCCAGGAATTTCTCTGCACCAAGGTCTGCACCGAATCCAGCCTCTGTAATTGCATAATCAGCAAGTTTCAGAGCCATCTTTGTAGCTGTTACGGAGTTACATCCATGAGCGATGTTTGCGAATGGTCCACCATGAACGATTGCCGGAACGTGTTCCAGTGTCTGAACAAGGTTTGGTTTCAGGGCATCTTTCAGAAGTGCAGTCATAGCACCTTCTGCATGAAGATCACCAGCAGTTACCGGTTTCTGCTCAGCAACTTTACCATATGTATATCCGATGATAATCTTGGAAAGTCTTTCTTTCAGGTCTTTGATATCGCTTGCAAGGCAAAGAACTGCCATGATCTCAGATGCAACTGTGATATCATATCCGTCTTCACGAGGCATACCATTTGTTCTTCCGCCAAGTCCGTCTACTACATTACGAAGCTGACGGTCATTCATATCCACACATCTTCTCCATGTAATCTTTCTTGGATCAATGTTCAGTGCATTGCCCTGGAAGATATGGTTATCAATCATTGCTGCAAGAAGGTTATTTGCTGCACCGATCGCATGGAAGTCACCTGTAAAATGAAGGTTGATATCTTCCATCGGAACTACCTGTGCATAACCACCGCCTGCTGCGCCGCCCTTGACACCGAATACCGGTCCGAGAGATGGCTCACGAAGAGCAACCATAACACTCTTTCCAAGCTTCTGCATACCATCTGCAAGACCTACTGTTGTTGTAGTCTTTCCTTCACCAGCCGGTGTCGGGTTGATTGCAGTTACAAGAATCAGTTTTCCATCTTTCTTGTCACTCTCTTTCAGGAGATTGTAATCAATTTTTGCTTTGTATTTTCCGTACTGTTCCAGATATTTGTCATCAATACCTGCTTTTTCCGCAATCTTTGTGATTGGCAGCATTTCGCACTCCTGTGCAATTTCGATGTCACTTTTGAATCCCATAATTGTCTCCTTTCATTGTAAGCGCCACGTCCCTTCCTAACCATATACCCTCTGCACATATTCGAATATCCCGGGCATCTGTCATTATCCCCATCCAGAACATTCTTCCGGTTAAAAAAAGCAGTATCTGAGAATTTCTCAAATACTGCCCAGACGGTCGGCTCTGCAAATCTCTGATTCCCATGTGGTGATTTCCACTACTCCGCCAGTTACCAGAGACTTTATTAACTTGATGAGAAAATAGTATCATAAACGATGTTGGTTGTCAACAAATTATCAATTTTTTTCTTCTCTTTTAACAAAAGTACAAAAAATTGATTTTTAATTTTGTATATTTTTTACACAAATATGATGTTGACAAATTTTCGAAAATTTTCCTTTGTGAATAAATAAACATAAGGGGACTTCCCTTGGGCCCGTCAATTTGCATTGACATTTCTTTCTATCAGGGCTATTGCCCTAAGACTCTGTTTTTATTTGACAATATACAGAAACCGCAATGGGACTTGGCCAGTCCCCTTGCAACCCCTGGGCTAAAAAGCACAAGCTTTTCTTCGTTCATCCAGTATGAAGTGTATAAAAAAACAGCGGAACTCTTCTTCTGTAGTGTGAAGAATATATTCCGCTATTTTAACATTGGTTTGAGCGAACTTTAAACCCAACTCTTTTTCAGCGTGGCCAAACAGGGGGAGTCTGAGGGGGACTTCCGGCCTTCGCAACTGTGAGATAGTCCCCCTCAGGGTTTTCTTATTTGCCAAAATCATTGACGGTTCTTAAGGAAGTACCTTAAAAAAGAGGTTTAAGGGTCGGATACAGTTTCTTAAACTTCTGATAACGTTCTTCGTACTTCGCCACAAGTTCTTCTTCCGGCTCTACGGTATCAACTACATGAGCCATCTTCTTTCCGATGGTTTCAACATCCGGATAAGCTCCGCATCCTACAGCAGCAAGCATTGCACCACCCATGGACGGTCCTTCTTCTACTTCAAGGACATCAACCTTAAGGTTCATAACATTTGCAATGATCTTCTTCCACAGCGGGCTCTTTGCGCCGCCGCCGCAGATCTTGGTACGGTCAATTTTGATTCCAAGTTTACGTGCAACTTCCAGTGAATCGCGAAGTCCAAATGCAACACCTTCCAGAACGGCCTGTGTCATATCTGCTCTTGTGGTATCCATAGACATTCCGAAGAAGACACCTCTTGCATCAGGGTTGTTATGTGGAGATCTTTCTCCCATCAGATATGGAAGGAAGAATACATTATTTTCACCAAGTTTCTGAATCGGTGCCTGCTCTGCAGCAAAATCCTTTGTCTGAAGGATTTCTTCGGCCCACCATTTATTACAGGATGCTGCACTCAGCATGCAGCCCATCAGATGATAACTTCCATCTGCATGACAGAAAGAATGCAGTGCATTATTTTCATCAACACCGAAATTTTTGCTTGAGATGAAGATGGTTCCGGAGGTTCCAAGAGAAATATTACACTGTCCGTCACCAACGGTTCCTGTTCCGACTGCTGCTGCCGCATTGTCACCTGCTCCTGCTACGACTTTGACATCTGCGGAGAAACCAAGTTCCTTTGCAACTTCCGGTTTCAATGTTCCAACAACTTCCCAGCTCTCATACAACTTCGGGAGCTGTTCTTCTTTTACATCACAGATTTCCATCATTTCTTTAGACCAGCAGCGATTCTTTACGTCCAGAAGCAGCATTCCGGATGCATCAGAAACATCTGTGCAGAAGGATCCGGAAAGTCTGTATGCAAGGTAGTCTTTCGGAAGCATGATCTTTGCGATCTTTGCAAATTTCTCTGGCTCATTTTTTTTCATCCACAGGATCTTTGGTGCTGTAAATCCAGCAAAAGCGATATTTGCTGTATACTGAGATAATTTATCTTTTCCAATTTCGTTGTTCAGATATTCTGTTTCTTTCTGGGAACGTCCATCATTCCAGAGGATCGCCGGGCGGATGACATTGTCATCTTTATCCAGTGTTACCAGTCCATGCATCTGTCCACCGAAGCCGATTCCGGCTACCTGAGAGCGGTCAATTCCTTCGGTCAATTCTTTCATTCCCTCAACACTCTGGGTAAACCAGTCTTCCGGATTCTGTTCTGACCAGCCCGGATGAGGGAAAAACAGTGGATATTCTTTTGATACGATATTACAGATTTTTCCTGATTCTTCCATCAGAAGAAGTTTTACTGCGGAAGTACCAAGGTCAACACCAATATAATACATATTTCCTCCTTACTACGACATCCCAGGAAAACTCCCGGGATGCCTGTATTGGTTTTATTTTATTTTTTTAAATTTAGCCCCAAGGATTTTCTGTTGGGTATCTTACGCCTGCCGGCTGATTGTAACCGATTTCTTCAACCGGAACGCCGATATATTTGAATACTTCGAAGAGAGCTTTTCCAAAGTGTCCGAATGCTACTGCGCCATGATGCGGGAATCCTCCCTCGATAAGTACGTGACGATAGAAACGTCCCATTTCCGGAATAGCGAATACACCAATTGCTCCAAAGGAACGAGTTGCAACCGGAAGAACCTCGCCGTGTGCAATGTAAGCACGAAGTTTGTTATCAGCTGTGCTCTGCAGACGATAGAATGTGATATCTCCAGGTTTGATATCTCCTTCCAGAGTTCCGTTTGTAACTTCGATCGGAAGAGATCTTGCCATGATCATCTGGTATTTCATCTCACAGAAGGAAAGTTTGCTGGAAGCAGTATTTCCACAATGGAATCCCATGAATGTATCTTTCAGTGTGTAATCGAATTTTCCTTCGATAGATTCTTTGTACATATCCTTCGGTACGGAGTTGTTGATATCAAGCAGTGTAACGATATCGTTGCTTACTACCTGTCCGATGAACTCACTTAATGTACCATAGATATCAACTTCACAGGATACTGGGATGCCCTGGGATGTCAGACGGCTGTTTACATAGCATGGAACAAATCCGAACTGTGTCTGGAATGCCGGCCAGCATTTTCCTGTCAGGGTTACGTATTTACGATATCCTCTGTGATCTCTTACCCAGTCTTTCAGGGTCAGTTCGTACTGAGCAAGTTTTGAAAGAACCTCCGGTTTCTTGTTTCCGGCACCAAGCTCTTCTTCCATTTCTTTAACGATTTCCGGAATTCTTTCATCACCTTCATGTTTGTTGAATGCTTCAAACAGATCCAGTTCAGAGTTTTCTTCGATTTCCACACCAAGGTTGTAAAGCTGTTTGATCGGAGCGTTACAAGCAAGGAAGTTTGTCGGACGTGGTCCAAAGCTGATGATCTTAAGGTTGCTTAAACCTTCAACTGCTCTTGCGATTGGAAGGAAGTCATGGATCATATCTGCACAGTCTTCTGCATCGCCAACCGGGTATTCCGGAATATAAGCCTTTACATTACGAAGCTGCAGGTTGTAGCTTGCATTCAGCATACCACAGTAAGCATCCCCACGTCCCTGGCAAAGGTCATTCTGTGTTTCTTCTGCTGCAGCGATGAACATTTTAGGTCCATCGAAATGTTTTGCAAGAAGTGTCTCGGAGATTTCCGGTCCGAAGTTTCCAAGATATACACAAAGTGCATTACATCCTGCTTTTTTGATATCTTCCAGAGCCTGAACCATATGAATTTCACTCTCTACGATACAGATTGGACATTCGTAGATGTCTTTTGCATCATATTTTTTAGCATAAGCTTCTACAAGAGCTTTTCTTCTGTTTACGGAAAGGCTTTCCGGGAAACAGTCACGGCTTACAGCAACGATTCCAACTTTTACTTCTGGCATGTTATTCATGATAAAAATTCCTCCATATTATATAGTAGATATTTATTTTATGTTTCGTTTCTTAGTTCACGATCAGTCGATTCCGACCTTTTTAATCGATTCCGACATTCTCACCCTTCAGTCCGTTGAATGCGCCTTCGATAGCTGCTTCTTCGTGACCGATCAGCCATTTATTTTTAGCGGTAAGGAGCTTGTCCTCTCCTTCTGCTGCTTTTTCAAAAGTCAGTTCTGTGTTTGTTCCTTTCGGAAGAACTACAACACACTGGAAACCACTTTCATTTACATGACACGGTGCATAATGAAGTGTTGTTGCATATACTTCAATTGCTGTACCTGCCGGAACAAGAAACGCCTCTACTTTGGATGTGTCATATGTAAAATCCTTTTCTACATCCTGCTGATGTCCGATCAGCAATACCAGGTCTGTCACTGCAACATTGATTTCGGAGCTGCGGTGGTATTCCAGACCATTTAATTTCTTATTATGTCCGTTGCAATATCCGATTTCGATCGGCAGACCGCCATATCCTTTGTTCTGCAGTTCTTTTGCAACCGGCAGTGCTTCCATTTCTTCTACGGAAGGAACGTAAGTTACATCCTCCGGCACCGGAGTATGCTTCATTTCCTTCAGGAGTTCCGTAAAATCATACCCCTCCAGTACTTTACCATATCTACGGAACGCGTCATCTGCTACATTCTGAATCTTCACCTGAAGTTACCTCCTTTATTTTTATGTTGAAACCATCATATCATGAAGTCCTTTTCCTTTCGCCAGTTTTTTTGTCCTCTTTAGTGCACTTTTTTGACCTTTGTATTTTTCCAATTTCATAAACAGTTTGATCAACACATAAAAAACAGGCGTTTCTGATTCGCCTGTTTTTGTATTTTTATTCTTTATTTTTCTCTTTCAACTTCACTTGGCAAAATACCATATCGTTTCTGGAATTCTCTTGTAAATGCACGACTGCTGCTAAATCCGTTATCCATTGCAATCTGGCTGATCGTCTTATCAGAATTCAGAAGTTCCCGATACGCATAGGTCATACGAATATCCTGCAGATACGTCTTAAAATTGACATTTGCATATTTCTGAAACATTCTGGATAAATATGCATCGGAATAACCGAACATATTCGCCACTTCAGTCAGTTTGAGTTCTTCCTGATAATGCTCTCTCATATAGGAAGTAATTCTTGCAAGCGCATCCAGACGGCGGCTGTGGCGCACTTCCTGCTCTCCCGCCTCATCCAGACGGTAATGATTGACCAGCAGATACAATACATCATAATAAAAGGAACGAATCTTAAACTCATACCCGGTTCCTCGCTTGCCGTATAATTTATACATTTCCCGTATCAACCGCCAGAGCTGTGAATCCGTCTCCTGCTCATTTGCTGCAAATCGGATAAAACGATGCGCGGTAAAATAGTCCTCAAACTGTTTCAGTGGAATCTGAAGGACTGCTGTATGATTTTCCTCCGGGGAATCAATAGAATGTACTTCGTTGGAGTTGATGATCATCAGCTCCCCTGCTTTGAGTGGATATTTCTCATCATTTAAATAGAATGTAAGAGAGCCTTCCATCACGGCGAATATTTCTATAGATGTATGCCAGTGTTTTTCTCTCACATAATTTCCCTGACTTCCCTCAAACAGGAAAAATTTAAATGGCAGTCCCTCATCCGGGATCACCAGTTCATGCTGGAATTCCATGTCACAGCTCCTCTCATGCAATCATTCTTGGTAATGTTTCAATTAACATATATCATAACACGAAATGAAATATAACGGAAGCAGGTATGTCATATGCAGGGACATTAAATAATGCTGCGTTTTCTATTCCGTGCATGCGCCTATTTGCCGCCAGCCGCCCAAACTCGGCTCCGCCTCAAACAATGGGCTTGGTGCCGGCAGCTTGCCTGCACGTCATAACGAAAGCCTCGCAGACATTTCCTGTCCCTGCACATGAATACCTAACTTCCTGTATATTGCCATAGTAAGAAACATCCGAACACGCTCTGCACTGTCCTGGCTAACTCCGGCATCCACCACACTCTCCCAGATAAAGTACGGTGAACAGAGAAATAAAAAAACTTCAGGTGAAAGAGTCTCCAGTGGTTGTCAACTGAATCTGGTTCGCCTGAAAAAATTCGTCCAAGTATCGGAACGTACAGGTTTTTGCGTTGATACAGAAAATGCTGCTGTCTGAGCGTTTACGCGAGTTCAGCACTTTTCTGTATCGCTTTTAGCAAAGTTCTGTACTTCCTGATACTTTAGAATTTTTGAATTGAACCATGTTCAGTTGATAACTCACGGAGGCTCACATCACACTGAAGTTCCATTTAATTTCCTCGCCACCGGGAATCCTTTATCTATCTAATCGCATCCTTCATAGATTTCACATACTCCGCAACATGCGGCACGCACTCCGCCCCATACGCCTCACACAGCTTCACGATCGCAGACCCTACAATAACACCATCTGCCTGAGCAGCCATTTTCTTTGCCTGCTCCGGTGTGGAGATTCCAAAACCTACTGCACAAGGAATGTCTTTCTGTGCCTTTACAAGCTGTACCATAGCTCCAATATCCGTCGTGATCTGACTTCGCATACCGGTAACTCCAAGTGAAGATACACAGTAAACAAAACCTTCTGCTTCTTTTGCGATCATTGAAATTCTCTCATGAGAAGTCGGTGCGATCAAAGAGATCAGATCCAGTCCATACTTCTCTGCAACAGATGCGAACTCTTCTTTTTCTTCAAAAGGAACATCCGGAAGGATCATTCCATCCATTCCAACCTCTGCTGCTCTCTTGCAAAAACGCTCGATTCCATAAGAAAAAACAACATTCGCATAGGTCATAAATACCATCGGGATGGAACTGTTTTTGCGGATTTTTTCTACCATATCAAAGACTTTATCTGTTGTAACTCCACCGGACAGAGCACGCAGGTTTGCACCCTGGATAACAGGTCCTTCTGCTGTCGGATCAGAAAATGGAATACCAAGTTCGATCAGATCTGCACCTGCTTCTTCCATCGCATAAACAATTTTTTCGGTAACATCAAGGGACGGATCCCCGCAGGTAACAAACGGGATAAATGCTTTTCCCTTTGCAAATGCTTCTGTAATTTTCTTATTCATGGATATCCTCCCCTCTGTAACGTGCAATTGCTGCACAGTCCTTGTCTCCTCGTCCGGAAATGGTGATAACTACAATCTGATCTTTGCGCATCTGCGGTACGATCTTTCTCGCGTAGGCAACTGCATGAGCACTCTCGATTGCCGGAATAATACCTTCTGTTCTTGACAGATATTCAAATGCATCTACTGCTTCGTCGTCTGTTACCGGCACATATTCTGCTCGGCCGATATCATAAAGATGTGCATGTTCCGGTCCAACACCCGGGTAATCCAGACCGGCGGAGATGGAATAAACCGGTGCGATCTGACCATACTCATCCTGGCAGAAATAAGACTTCATACCGTGGAAAATACCAAGTTTTCCGGTTGCGATCGTTGCTGCAGTCTCAACAGTATTGACACCGCGTCCAGCTGCCTCACAACCAATCAGGCGAACTCCCTCGTCCTCAATAAAGTTGTAGAAAGTTCCGATTGCATTGGAACCACCGCCAACACAGGCAAGTACTGCATCCGGAAGTTTTCCTTCTTTTTCCAGAATCTGTTCTTTGATCTCCTTGGAAATAACTGCCTGGAAATCACGAACAATTGTCGGAAATGGGTGCGGTCCCATGACAGATCCGAGCACATAATGTGTATCGGAAATACGGTTTGTCCACTCTCTCATCGTCTCAGAAACGGCATCTTTCAGGGTTGCAGTTCCAGATGTAACGGCATGTACTTTGGCTCCCAGAAGACGCATTCTGTATACGTTCAGTGCCTGACGTTCGGTATCTTCTTTACCCATGAAGACTTCACATTCCATGCCCATAAGAGCGGCTGCTGTCGCTGTCGCAACACCGTGCTGTCCAGCTCCGGTCTCTGCGATAACACGCGTTTTTCCCATCTTTTTGGCAAGTAAAACCTGTCCCAGAACGTTGTTGATCTTGTGTGCTCCGGTATGATTCAGATCCTCACGTTTCAGATAAACTTTTGCTCCACCGAGGTCTTCTGTCATGTGTGCTGCGTAGTACAGACGTGACGGACGACCTGCATAATTGTTCAGTAAATCTGTCAGTTCGCGGTTGAATTCCGGATCATCTTTGTAATGATTATATGCTTCTTCCAGTTCCAGCACTGCATTCATCAGTGTCTCCGGAATGTACTGCCCTCCATGTATTCCAAATCTTCCTTTTGACATTTATATCCTCCTCTGTGTTTCTTTTCAAAACACCTTATTTCTCTCTAATTTATTATTTTTATTTCTCTTACAATATCCACAACCTGCCGGATCTTCATCGGATCTTTCCGCTTTTCAGTCTCCACACTGCTGCTCAGATCCACCGCATAAGGGTGAATTTCCCGGATCGCCTGCCCCAGGTTGGAGGCTCCGATCCCTCCTGCAAGGAAAAACGGTCTCTGGATCTCAGGGATCAAGGACCAGTCAAAAGTCTTTCCCGTTCCTCCGCCGCCCTGATCCAACAGGATGTAATCTGTCGGGCTTTGCAGTGCTTTCTCGATATCTTCGGCTGTTTTTATGGAAAAAGCCTTGATGATCAGCTTGTCTGTATATGTTTTTAATTCTCTGATATAGGACTCATCTTCCTGTCCGTGAAGCTGTGCAAGTGCAAGTGTTCCGTCATCCAGAAGTGTTCTTACCAGTTCCATTGGAGCATTCACAAATACTCCGACCGGCCGGATCTCAGGATCCAGTTCCTTCACAAGTTCTCTCACTTCATCTGCCGTTACACTCCGGAAACTACTGGGAAATTCTATGATAAATCCACAGTAATCCGGCTTCGCTTCATTGACTGCAAGGATATCTTCCCTGCGCCTTAGTCCGCATATTTTTATCTTAGTCCCGCTATCATTCCCGTCTGTCATTTTCTGCATCTCTCTGTTTCTCAATCCTCAGTCAACGGTGCTCCATTTAATTCTTCCAGTGCTGCTTTTTTGTCCGGGCTTCGCATCAGTGTTTCTCCGACCAGCACAGCCTCGATCTTGTTGTCATGCAGTCTTTGGATATCCTCTGATGTGCGGATGCCGCTCTCTGAAACAAAGATCACATTCTCCGGTGCAAGTTTGCGAAGATTGATACTGTTTGCCATATCCACCTCGAAAGTTCTGAGGTCACGGTTATTGACTCCGATAATCCTTGCACCGCTCTTTAATGCCCGCTCAACTTCCTCTGCATCATGTGCTTCCACCAGAGCATCCATGCCAAGCTCTTCTGCCATTTCGCGGTATTCGCGAAGCTGTTTATCATCGAGCAATGCACAGATCAGAAGTACGGCAGCCGCTCCATAAGCTGCTGCCTGCAGAATCATATAGTCATCAATGACGAAATCTTTTCGCAGCACCGGAATATCAACTTCTGATGCGATTTCCCATAAATACTGGTCAGAACCCTGGAAATAAAATGGCTCTGTCAGACAGGAAATTGCGGATGCACCGGCGGATTTGTACTCTTTTGCAATCTCCAGATACGGAAAATCCGGTGCGATCAGGCCCTTGGACGGGGATGCTTTTTTGACCTCACAGATATAGGACATTCCAGGTTTTTTCAGTGCCTGATAAAAACTGTGCGGTGTTTTTGCTGTCTCCGACTGGATCAGCGGATTCAGCAGCATCTGTACCTTTTTTTGCTGAATCTCACGGATCAGGTCTTCTCTTGGCATTTCTATTTTGTCTTTCTCGATACGTTCCCTTGTTTTTTCGGCAATCTCATTTAATATGTTCATCTTTGAATTCTCTTTTCTTTATAAAGTCCAGGTATCTCATATTCTTATTTAATACACTGACTTTTTTATTATAACACTTAAGCATTGGAGCAGGTGATGAACTCCTCTAATTTTCTTAAAGCTGCTCCACTGTCGATCAGCTCTTCTGCCATTCGTACACCTTTTTCTATAGATTCTGCTTTACCGGCGATATACAGAGCCGCTCCTGCATTGAGGCAGACTGCCTGACGCTTCGGTCCCCTTTCTTCACCTTTCAGAATCTTCTTTGTAATCTCTGCATTTTCTGCCGGTGTACCACCTACCAGATCATCTTTACTGCATCTCTCATATCCAAACTGCTCCGGCGTGATCTCATAAGACTGGAACCAGCCATCCTTGATCTCGCATACAGAAGTTGGGGCACTCATAGAAATCTCATCCAGTTTATCCTGTCCGAAAACAACCATTCCTTTTGTCACGCCAAGCTTTGCCATAACCTGCGCAAGTGGCTCTACAAGCGTCTGATCAAACACACCCATAAGTTCCATATTTGCTCCTGCCGGATTACTTAAAGGTCCAAGAATATTAAACACAGTACGGATTCCAAGTTCTTTACGGATTGGTGCTACATACTTCATAGCAATGTGATAATTCTGTGCAAACAGGAAACAGATATTAATTTTTTTCAGGAGTTCAGCACTCTTTTCCGGTGGAATTGTAATATTTACCCCAAGTGCCTCAAGGACATCTGCTGCCCCACTTTTAGATGATGCGGCACGATTTCCATGCTTTGCAACCGATATTCCTCCTGCAGCGATCACCAGAGAAGAAGTCGTCGAAATATTAAAAGAATTGGCTCCGTCACCGCCGGTTCCAACGATTTCTAGAACATCCAGATCATGCAGTAGTTTGATACAATGTGCTCTCATTCCTGCTGCTGAAGCAGTAATCTCATCAATCGTTTCTCCCTTCATGGAAAGTGCCGTGAGATAAGAAGACATCTGAACCGGTGTTGCCTGTCCACTCATAATTTCGTCCATAACGCTTTCTGCTTCCTGATATGTCAGATCTTCTTTTTGGGAAAGTTTTATGATTGCTTCTTTGATCATTTTAGTTTTCTCCTTGTCTATGCTCTTACAACATTTATAAAATTTTCTATCATCTTTTTTCCATCCGGCGTCATAACAGATTCTGGATGAAACTGTACTCCATAAATTGGATATTCTGTATGTTCTACCGCCATAATCTCGCCATCTTCTGCCTCTGCCGTAACCTTAAGTACATCCGGCAATTTATCTTTTAATGCTGCCAGTGAATGATATCTGGCTGCCTGAAAGCTGTCTCCCAGTCCCTCAAAAATCCTGCTCTTTCCTACCGTATAAATCGTTTTTTTTCTTTCCATGCATCAGCTCTTTCGCATAAGAAACTTCTCCGCCAAAAGCCTCACAGATTGCCTGATGTCCCAGACAGATCCCAAGAATCGGAAGTCTTCCTACAAAATATCTGATTGCCTCTATGCAGATTCCTGCATCTGACGGTTTTCCGGGGCCCGGTGAAATGATCAGGGCTTCCGGTCTCATTGCTTCAATTTCTTTGACTGTATATTCATCGTTTCGAACAACTTTTATATCAGGTTCTACAGAACCGATCAACTGATATACGTTATAAGAAAAACTGTCATAATTATCAATCAGTACGATCATTCCAATCCCTCCTGTGACTTTTCGATTGCCAGAACTACGGCTCTTGCTTTGTTGCAGCACTCGTCAAACTCTTTTTCCGGAACACTGTCTGCCACGATTCCTGCACCGGAGCGGATACAGATCTCACCATTTTTCTTATATACCAGGCGGATTGCAATACAGGTATCCAGATTTCCCGCAAAATCAAGATATCCGATCGCTCCACCATATATTCCTCGTTTACTCTGCTCCAGTTCTTCAATAATCTGACATGCCCTGAATTTCGGTGCTCCGGAAAGCGTTCCTGCCGGTAAAATAGAGTCCACGGCATCTACCGCATCTTTATCTTCTCGAAGCTCTCCGGCAACCGTAGAACCAATATGCATTACCTGTGAAAAGTGTTCCACACTCATATATTTTTCTACTTCTACCGTTCCGATCCTGCTGATTCTTCCGATGTCATTTCGCCCAAGATCCACCAGCATATTGTGTTCTGCAAGTTCCTTTTCGTCTTTCAGAAGTCCCTCTTCCAGTTCCTGATCTTCCTGCTTTGTCTTGCCTCTCGGTCTTGTTCCTGCCAGTGGAAAAGTAGTCAGTTTTTTGTCTTCCAGCTTGACAAGTGTTTCCGGGGAAGCACCTGCAATTTCGATATCATCACTGGAAAAATAGAACATATACGGAGACGGATTGGTTGCCCTCAGAACCCTGTAAGTATCAAACAGGCTACCCTCGGCTTTTGCTCTCATCGGGTTGGAAAGCACCACCTGAAAAATATCCCCTTCATGAATATAATGCTTTGCCTTTTCTACCATTTCACAATACTTTTCTTTTGGGAACTGTGGTTTTATCTCTGATTCAAGCTCTAATGGCGGAAATTCTTCTTTTTCACCGTTTCGTATCAGATCTGCCATTTCCTGCAGTTTTTTCTCTGCCTTCTGGTAGGAAGCTTCTAGGTCCTCCAGCATGACTCCAGTAATCAGAAGCACCTTCTGTCTGTAGTGGTCAAAGGCGATCACCTGGTCAAAAAGCATTAGGTCCATGTCTCTGAAATCCGGATCTTCGTGCTCGCCTAACTTTAATTTCGGCTCGCTGTATTTAATGTAATCGTAGGAAAAATATCCGACCAGACCGCCGGTAAACGGTGGCATATCTTCCATCACCGGGCTCTTATATTCTTTCAGAATCTCTCGTAAAGCGTCTCCCGGATGCACAACCTGCTTTGTGATCTCTCCCTGATCTACACCTTCCGTCCGGCGGATTTTCATTGTTCCGTCCGTGCAGGTAATCTCCATGGTCGGCTCATATCCAAGAAAAGAATAACGTCCCCAGACTTCTGTCTGGCTGGCACTTTCGAGCAGATAACAATGTCTGCTTGCCTTTCTTAAAGTTCTCATAACTTCCACCGGTGTATATCTGTCCGCATATACTTCCCGGCAGACCGGAACTCTTTTGTACTGTCCTTTTGCTGCAATTTTTCTGATGTCTTCTATCGTAGGATACATGGATCTTACCTCCTTTTCTGATTCTGAAAAAATGAAAGACAGTTGTTCCGTGCCAAAGGCACTCCCTTAACTGTCATAATAAAAAAGCCCGCCCATGACAGAATCCTGCTTCTGTCAAGGACGAGCGTTAAAATTCACCCGCGATGCCACCTTGATTCACGGAACGACCCGTGCACTTTGCGGAATACCTGCATATTCCCGGCAACTGACGTATGCCTTACGTCACAGAATACTAAGCAAAAGCCTTTCCCTGTGCCCTCAGCGGTCCATTTAGCAACCTGCATTTCCACCCGGCTCTCACCCTCCCGGACTCTCTGTGCGCGCATAACTGCTTTTATCTCCGCTTCAACGGTTTAATTAGCTAAATTAAATTTTTTATAAAATATCATGTTTTTTTGTCATTGTCAATAGTGTCAGACAAATTTTACATTTTCATCACTATTCTCCGCCTGCAAAGTCTATTCTACTTCTGATAGAAACCTCAAAATTCCCTTCGCCACACCATCCTTTTCATTCGTATCTGTCACATAAGGGGCTGCTTTTCTGCAGTTTTCTGTGCCATTTCCCATCGCCATTCCATATTTTACAGACGTCAGCATACTGATATCATTATCCGCATCTCCAAAAGCCATTGCTTCCTCTGTTGAAATCTCCAATTTTTTCAAAAGCCACAGAAGCGTCTTTCCCTTTCCTGCATCTATATGTCCGACTTCCATCAGATTTGGCACAGATGAAGTTACATAGATATTGGGGATTTCTTTGTCTAGCGAAGTATACAGTCGTTCTTTGTCCTCATAACGACAAACAAAAGAAATACTGTCCAGCTCTTCTGCATGTTTCTGTGCAAATCTGCAGATATCTTTTACTGGCTTTCTGGTAGCTTTAATGTATTTCGCACCATACTCTGTCGCCAGATATTGTATCGGATCTTTAACATATGCCTCTTCTGCATAAGGCACTCCGTCAATCACCACTTCCAGAACCATATTTTCTCTTTTTCGCACTGCAATAGCAGCTTCCACCGACTCTTTTTCCAGGAGACACTGATAGACTCTTTTTCCTTCTCTTACCGAATAAACAGCACCTCCATTAGCCGTGATCACATACTCCACTCCCGGATAATTTCGGATCATTTCCGGTATGGAATGAAAAGATCTGCCCGTTGCCGGTACAATATATATTCCATGCTGTACTGCCAGATCCAGTACCTCTCTTGTTTTTGGTGATAATTCCTTACAATCTGTCAACAAAGTCCCGTCAAGATCACTTGCAATTAATCTGATGCTCAATTTTTTCTCCTCTGTATGTACAGGCCTGTTTTTCGCAGGCTGTGAAATCTTTTTCTGTTATCCTCTATTATATAAAAATTGCATACTTTTTTCCACTCAGAATGCAGGATTTCCTCTTTTAAACTTTGCAGAATATGGTATACTAAAGAACTAGAAAGATTACAGCTGTTACTCAAACAGTGTATACAAAGGAGTATATAGATTATGAAATTTATTTATCCTGCGGTTTTCCGCAAAACAGACAGGGGAACTTACAAAGGCTTTTTCCCGGATCTGGCTGAATGCTACGGTGAAGGTGAAACTCTGGATGAAGCTATAGAAGAAGCCAACGAAGCTGCTTATAACTGGATTTCTCTGGAGCTTGATGAAGATGACTGTCAGCTGCCTCCGGTTTCTGATGAAGATGATCTGGAACTGGAAGATGGAGATATTGTACGAAATATTTCCGTAAATATCAGATTCTACGAAGGCTGGGATGAGTGATCATTCCTGCCTTTCTCTTTCTAAAATATATGAAATTTGTTGTAAGGAGTTTATATGTCTGTTTTTTCTGATACACTTACCCGTTATATCGAACACAAAAATATAAAAGTCTTTTCTCTGGCAAAATATTGTAATCTGGATCGTTCTACCATGTACAAAATCCTCAATGGAAAACGGAACCCGCCATCTTCTGAAGTTTTTGAAAAGATGACACAGTTCATGCATCTTACACCTATAGAATACAACTTTCTGAAAGAAACACTGGAGATCACTCAGGTTGGACCCGATACATATTACACTCGAAAGAGTGTAGAAAATTTTATCTGTCAGTTTCCGGATCAGCCTGCCACCGATATCACAGGAAGTTCCTTCTCACCGGATCCTGTATCTGAGCAGTGCCAGACTGACTGTATTTCACTGGTCTCTCAGCAACATATCGACTATTATGTACATCAGATGATACTTTCTGAATCCGTTCATGCAGATGGCAAAATTGCCATGTTCATTCAACCGGATTATAAATTTCTTTTCAGTCTCCTCGCCAGTCTGCATGCATCTGCATCGCTGAAGATTGACCACATCTTCTGTGTTGGAACCGAATATGCCTTTACCAAAGATCACCAGCTGATCAATTTGAAATATCTTCGTGAAATTTTTCCTTTATATATGGCTGGACTGAATTATTCCCTCTGGTATTATTACGACAGAATTCAGTCACATTATTACAATTTTAATCTTTTTCCTTGTATGATTCTGACATCTGATGCTGCTATCCTCTGCAGTTCCGATTATCAGAATGGCATATTCATCAAATCTCCTGATGTCGTACAGCTTTTATGGAATCAGTTTATATCCTACAAAGAACAGTGCAGTCTTTTTTTCAGACCTGCTCCTCTTACTCCCGAAAATCACAAGGCAGTTATTGACAGCATGTTTGATACCTTCTATGACCAGAATGATTTGATCGGTATTCAGCCTGAACCATGTCTGACACCTTTTTTTACCGGAAACCTCTTACATGAAATATTTAATTATGATCTTCCGCAGGCAGATGCTATCCTTGCGGCAGCAGAGCAGGCTTTTCAGATGAATATGGTTAAAATCCAGAATGAGCAGTTTCTGATCTATTCTACTCGGGAAGGACTTCTGCAGTTTGCAAAAACCGGACTCACAGATGAAATCCCTGAGATTTTCTATCACCCTTTAACTGTGGAACAACGTATTGAGATTTTGAATGGCGTTCGCCAATGCTGCGAAACCGGTGTCTATCGATTCCTTCAGAAACCTTTAAACCATCTGCCCCACAACCTTCACTTCTGTATTCGCGGGACTATGGGAAGTATGGTTTTCAGAAATAACACCGGGCAGATTATTGTACTGAACATAGAGGAAACCTGCCTGGTCAGTATTTTTCGTGACTATCTGGAGCATATGAATCCAGCCAGTTACTGTTCTACTGAAAAAGCAACAGAACTGGTTGATCAGATCATTAATGACCTGCAAAATAACAGAATCTGATTTTTACCTATATCTGAACAAACGAAAACACCCATATAATTGTTGACCATCAAAGTCAGCAATCATATGGGTGCTTTTTCATTCTCATACGCGCCGGATCATTTAACCATTAATATTATATAATTTATTATTTGCAGAATACAAGATGTGGCACAATTTGTGGACAGACTTTTTATATAAAGCAGAACAAAATTTACAGTTGACATTCTAAAATCTCTGTGATAATATAATCAACGCAAAAAATTGAATATGGTTTAATTGGAAACGTACATTCCCCTTGGAATGATTAACGAACAACACATGCTCTTGTAACTTACGTAAACAGTAACCTGTAGTTATCATTAATTAGAACAAGGAGAATTTTTTTTATGCCCAAAAACAAATTTCAGGAAGTAATTTTTACAATTATTATGGTATTTTTCATGGTTTATGCCATGATCTGCTACAACATCTCACTGAACATCGGCGGAATGTCAAACGAAGTATTCCTTTCTGCATTCCATGAACTTATCATCATGGGACCGATTGCTTTCATTCTTGACTTTTTCATCGTATCTAAACTTGCATTTATGTGTGCAGCACGTATGGTAGATTTCAGAAATTGTCATCCATTCAGTAAGATTCTTGCTATTTCTGTACCATCTGTGGCATTTATGTGCCCACTGATGAGCCTTGCTGCCACAATCCTGTTTAAGAATGCAGGAAGTCAGTTCATCGCTGTATGGATTCAGACGACAGCTATGAATTTCCCGGCGGCATTTTTCTGGCAGCTCATCTATGCCGGACCAATCGTTCGTTTTATCTTCAGACATATCTTCAAAGAAAATGAACGAGTACAGGATGCAGCTGTTTCTGCTGAATAAGCCAGTTATTATAAAAGGAAAACTGCACAAAAAATCTGGTCTGCAGGAATCACAAAAGATTTCCTGTATGACCAGATTTTTGTTTGTACTTATTCAGAATATCCATCCAGCAAATTCCGATAAAAAGGTACTTCTGATTACAGAAGATAAATCGGAAGTTCGTCTTTGATATGAACCGGACCATTCACTGTTTCCGGCTGCTCGCCCTTCACAAATGCTTTCTCCAGCTCTTCGGAATTCTGTGGTGTGAGAACGGATGTCTTCACTGCTTTCTTTGCCGGAGCCTTTCTTGTTGTTTTTCTGGCTGCAGTTGTCTTCTTTGCCGCTGTTTTCTTTGTCGGAGCCTTCTTAGCCGCCGGAGCTGCTTCGGCTTTAGCCGCTGCCTTTACTTCCTCTGCTGGTTTTGTTTCTACCTTTACTTCTGTTTTTTTGGCATCTGCGTTTGCTGCACGCAGGATGCTGTCCTTACCTACTGACACGATTCATTACCTCCTCTGCCAACTCTGTATATTCTTTTGCACTTCTGCTGGATTTCCTGTATTCTACAACCGGGATGCTGTTATCCTGAGACCATTCCACAGAACTGTCTACACGGATCACATGCTCAAATACATAAATACTCTCCAGCTGATGCAATGTTTCCATTGTCTGTTTGAAGTAATTCTTGCGGGTATCCACCTTGGTCACTGCAATTCCGGCAACCTCAAGATCCGGCGAAATCTGCTTTACTTCATTCAGAAATTCAAACATATTTGCAAGGCCAAACATCCCCCACGGGCTCGCTTCTACTGGGATGATCACCTTGTCCGAAGCGCACAGAATGTTCATGACCCAACCGCCAAGTGTCGGCGGTGCATCGATCAGGATGTAATCATAAACTTCTGAATCTTTGACCTTCTGCAGGCATTTCCGAAGGATAAACTCTCTCTGCCATTTAGTAAAAAGTTCGTATTCAATCGAACTCATCAGGGTAGAGGACGGAACCAGATCCAGATTCTCGTACGGTGTATGCACGATATAATCAGTCAGATCTTCCTGTTTCCCAATCGCATGATAAAGGTTCTTCTCTCCCTGTGCATGCTCCAGCACCCAGTCTTCCGGGAAGAATGCCAGCGACAGATTCAGCTGCATATCTCCATCCACCAGCAAAACTTTCTTTCCGGCACGCGCCATAGCTGCACCAAGGTTTGAACAGGTGGTAGATTTGCCACTTCCGCCTTTGTTATTGGTAAAACAGATCGTCACGGTCTTTCCCATTGAAATCCCTCCATAAAAAATGTCATTTCCTATGTCACATTATAAGGGATTCTGTCAAAATTGGCAATGCTTATTGCTTATTATTTCAGCAGGTATTTGTTGTTTGTGTTGTTTCAGTCCAGAATTTTTCCGTCAACGGAGATTGTAACAACCTGCCACGGAATGAATTTCCCGCTGTTCTGGAGAGCTTTTTTTGCTGCCATTTCCAGACCGCCGCAACACGGAACTTCCATACGCACAACCGTCATACTGCTGATATTATTGCTTTGGATAATTTCTTCCAGTTTCTCACTGTAATCTACACTGTCCAGTTTCGGACAGCCCACTAAAACAACTTTCCCTCTGATAAAATCCTGATGAAAATTTGCGTAGGCATAGGCAGTACAGTCTGCTGCGATCAAAAGCTTCGCGCCCTCAAAATACGGTGCCTGCGTCGGCACAAGCTTAATCTGCACCGGCCACTGCTGCAGCTGAGATTCCATTTCATTTTCAGTCGGAGCTGTTGTCTCACGCTTCATCTGACGCATACGGCTTCCCGGACATCCACCGCTCATATGATGTGCTGATTTATTCTCGCCTGCTTTTTTTCGCTGATTTGCAAGTACAGCCTCTTCATCATAAGCTGCTGCTTCTCTCTCTACGAATGTGATCGCACCGGTCGGACAGGCTGGCAGACAGTCACCAAGTCCGTCGCAATAATCGTCACGCAGAAGCTTCGCTTTGCCGTCAACCATTCCGATTGCGCTCTCGTGGCAGGCAGCCGCACACGCACCACATCCGTTGCATTTTTCTTCGTCTATATGAATAATTCTTCTGATCATAAGATATCCTCCTGTTTTTGTTATTTATTTTTATTGGTTTCTTCTTACTCTTTTTCTTTTGGTGCCTTGACCTTACACACAAAGAATACTAAACTAATAAGAAAAAATATGTGGTTATAACCACAAAATAAACAAAAACGGAGAATTGCTATGGATTATGAACTGATTTCCCAGACTGCACTATTTCAAGGCTGTTCCCCTTCCGAGACAGAAAAGCTTCTGCACGGGCTGAAAACTTTTACAAAAAAATATAAAAAAGGAGCCCCGGTTTATCTTGCCGGAACTCCTGTCACTGACATAGGAATCGTATTATACGGTACTGTCCAGATTGAAAACAACGACCTGTGGGGCAACAAAAATATCATCAGTCTTGCACACACCGGGGAAGTGTTTGCTGAAGCTTATGCCTGTGTTCCCGGTGAGCCGATGATGGTCGATGTCATAGCAATGGAAGAAGCAGAAATCCTCTTTCTGAATGTGCCGGAACTTTTCAGGCTTTCCGCCGCCGGAAAAGGCGAATATTCGCATCTGATCCACAATATGACGATAATCAGCGCACGCAAAAACCTGCTGCTCTCACGCCGCATCCTACACACCTCTTCCAAGAAGATCCGCGATCGTCTGCTCTCCTATCTTTCCTATCAGGCAGGACTGCAGAAAAACCGTTACATCGACATTCCGCTGAACCGCCAGCAGCTTGCCGATTACCTCAGCCTGGATCGCAGCGCCCTTTCAAAAGAACTCAGTAAAATGAAAAAAGAAGGGCTTCTGGACTATCACAAAAATAGTTTTGTATTAAAAGATATCGAATAGATTGCACTTGCTTTTATCACATTTTGCCATGTTTGATACGACAGCTTTATCAGAATTCAAATGCCTGTTTGATACTGTCATAATGAAGGAATTTATCCTCTGCCGCAAAGGCTTTGATCTCGTCCAGAGTTGCAAACATGTAGCCATCTGTCTCTGCTTCCTGCAGATGCAGATCTTCATCTTTAACATCCATAATAAAGCGGTATACATCGACAAAATAGTTGTCACCCTCGCCCGGATTTTCACGTTTGTAAGTAAACAAATAACCGCCGTCAGCATCCCGTGCATCAAGGCCGGTCTCTTCTTTTACTTCGCGAAGAACAGCCTCGCGTGACTCTTCACCTGCCTGTGCTGCTCCTCCGGAAACCTCCCAGCAGCCCGGTGCCCACGCCTTGGTCATGACACGTTTTGTGATCAAAAATGTTCCATCCGGTCGTGCAACTACGCCAAGTACTGTCAGATGATATTCCCCGTCTTTCAGACACCAGTCATTGCGTTTCATTGTACGTCCGGTCGGTTTCTTATCTTTATCATAAATATCCCAGAATTCCATTTTCCTATCTCCCTGTTGCGTTTTATCTTGTTTATTTTTATAATAATTAATGACTTTATCATAGCATTCCAAAGAAGTTATTGCAAACAGGAGTTTTGTATTTATATAGATAAAACAGAAAGGAAAACACCATGAACTTTAGAGATATCGCAGAACAGAACGAAAACTGGATCATCGAGCAGAGGCATTATTTTCATGCGCATCCAGAGCTTTCTTTCGAAGAAAAAAATACAACGCATGAGATTGGAAAGTGCCTCGAAGAAATGGGACTTACGCCACATTATTACCCGGATTACAATGGTCTCTGGGCAATAATCAAAGGGGGAAAATCCACCCCTGGCAGCAAGACAGTCGCCCTCCGTGCAGATATCGATGCACTTCCTGTCGAAGAACACACCGGGCTTACATTTTGCAGCCAGAATCCGGGTGTCATGCATGCCTGCGGACATGACTGCCATATTGCCATGCTTCTGGGCGGAATCCGTATGCTGATGGCAAAAAAAGAAGACCTAAAAGGAAATGTAAAGATTATTTTCCAGGCTGCTGAAGAATCCTGCCACGGTGCACAGTACTATGTCGAGCATGGTTTTCTGGACGATGTAGATGCCATTTACGGCACACATATCTGGGGAGAGCTGGATGCTCCTTATATGAATTTTGAAACTGGTCCACGTATGGCAAGCTGCGATAATTTCCGCATTGAAGTCGAGGGTGTTTCCTCTCATGGTTCCACCCCGCATCAGGGTGTTGATGCGATTCTGACTGCCGCTTATATCATCACAGAAATTCAAGCAATCGTTTCCCGTATGAATAATCCTCTGAATCCACTGGTTGTCACCGTCGGTAAGATAGAAGGCGGACAGCGCTTTAATATTCTTGCTGATAAGGTCGTTCTGGAGGGAACTACGCGTACCCATTCCCCTGAAATGCGCAAAAAAACAGAGCCTCTGCTCCGCAGAATCGCTGAAAATACAGCTGATTCCATGGGAGCAAAGGCTACTCTGACTTTTGAATATTTTCCGGCTCCGATCATCAATGAGCATGAAGATCTGGTACTGATTGCAAGAAATGCCGCTGCCAAAATGTACGGTACTGATTGTCTGAAACCATTCCCGAAAATGATGATCAGTGAGGACTTCGCCTACTATATGGAAAAAGTTCCTGGTGTCTTCGGGCTGATTGGAAGCCAGAATAAATCTCTTGGCATCACCGCCAAAAATCACAACGATCACTATACCGTAGATGAAAGTGTCTTAAAACGCGGAGCCGCCATGTATGCACAGTTCGCCTATGATTTTCTGGAAGGAAGCTCAAAATAATTACTATATGCAAAGATCCAGGGCCGTCTGATAACCCTGGATCTTATTACATATTCAACTTGATGTGCACTGTATACATTCTGCGATTGTGCCTATAATATCCTGTATATTCAGCGGTTTTGCAAGATGTCCGTTCATTCCTGCTTCACGACTTCGCTTCCGGTCTTCATCAAACGCATTTGCTGTCATAGCTATAATTGGAATTGTCTTTGCATCTCTTCTGTACATTGCACGTATTGTCCGCGCTGCAGTTAATCCATCCATCACCGGCATCATGATGTCCATCAGAATCACATCAAAACTACCCTCTGGTTCTTTCTGGAAAATGTCTGCCGCTTCCTTTCCATTCCATGCTTTTGTGATCACAGCATTTTCATTTTCAAGTAGGAATTCTGCAATTTCCATATTCAGTTCATTGTCTTCTACCAACAAGATTCTTACCCCTGCAATGGACTGCTCCTGCTCTTCTTTCTCCGGTTTCCGTTCTTTTTCTTCTGCATCAATCTTAAATGGAATATGGATGGTAAATGTAGTTCCCTTTTCCACTTCACTCACCACATCAATTTCACCCTGCATCTTTTCTACAAGCTTTTTCACAATGGATAATCCCAGTCCTGTCCCACCAAGATTTGTGCGTGCACCGTTTTCTTCCTGACTGAAAGGTTCAAACATATGCTGCTGGAATTTCTCACTCATACCCTTCCCTGTATCTGCACATCCGAATTCAAACATCGCATATCCATTACTGTCGGATACTTCTCTGCAAAACAGGTTCAGGCTTCCATTTTCACGATTATATTTTACAGAATTTCCTGCAATATTCAACAAAATCTGACGCAGATGCAGAGGGCTTCCAATCAGGTTCCAGTGTTTTCCCTCTTCCGGCCTGTAATTAAAAGCAATTCCTCTTTCTACCGCCTGCACTTCGATCAGAGACGACACTTCTTTCAAAATATCCCGCAGATCAAACGAAACATGCTCCAATTCAATCTCACCAGATTCCATCTTACTCATATCAAGCACATCATTAACCAGTTCAAAAAGGAACATGGCTGCATCACGTATTTTTTCACGGCATTCTTTCTGCTTTTCCATGTCTTCCGGAAAATGATCCCCAATATTAAGCATTCCCATGACACCATTGATCGGTGTTCGGATATCGTGACTCATTCTCCGTAAAAATTCTGTTTTGGCGGCATTTGCACGTCTGGCTTCTTCTGCTGTCTCCAGTATCTGGTTCTGGTATTCCAGTTCTCTTCTTTTCTGCTCATCAATATTCTGAACAACAAAAATCACGGTTTCAATCTCTCCATTCGCCATGACTCTTTTCGGCAAAGCCGTCAACATATGCCATGCCCCAACCGTATCCTGAAATGTATAGTTCAAATATTCTTTATTACGAAGTCTTTCCTGCAGAGTGTCCAGGTTTGTAGCTTCTCTCATTCCTTCCTGATAGTCTTTACCGATACAATATTGAGTTATTGCATCTGTAATCTGTCGCGCTCCTTTAAAATGATGTGCAATTTGAGAAATCTGCTCTGGCGCGCGGATTATTTCAAATTTGTCCTGCTTCAGATCGACCACATAATTGGTCACATAAATTCTGCTGATTGCATCAATAATGTTATGCTGATACTCCAGATTTACAATCCGCCGCTTCTCCAGTTTCCGGTGAACACAGATCAGCACAAACCAGGCTGCAAGATAGAACACGGCAACATATGCCATCACCATTCCACGTTCTATAAATATTTCACTTTCCGGAAGAAAAACATAAATAGAATACTGTCCACATTTTGCATATTTACCATAATATACCTTTCCATCTTTGGATATGCGAACAAGCTTCTTCGACTCCTGATAAGAATTAAATGCCTGGATATATGGATTTTCTGCCACTGTTTTTCCCCGCATAGTCAGATCATTCGAACTGATGATTCTTTCTCCATCCGTAAGAACAATAATTCCTGCTCTTTCTACTTTGTACCCCGTAAGGATATCTTCGATACTGAACTGGTCTTCCATATCATCCTGTGCATATATCTTCTCATAACGAACACATTCTTCCTTCATAAAATTAATGATGACTGATGCATCTGTATTGGCTCTGTTTTTTTCTATATTTGTCTGTATTTCAAAAACTACTGTCAGTATGATAATCCCCGGCATCAGAAACAGAAGCAATAATCTGAGTTTACTGCTTCTTCCTGTTTTATCATTCACTTTCCCCATCCTCCACAATATATTTGATCTACTGTCTTTCCCCATAAAGTAAATTATGTTCAGTATACTCCACCAATTCAGAATATGTCAATTTATATGGATTTGCTTTCCGTTTTTCTCTATGATTCCTTCCATTTCGAGATTCTTCAGTTCTCTTGTCATCGCACTGCGATCGACACTTAAATACTGTGCCAGTGCGGTATAAGACATAGGTAATTTGAGATCTTTGCTGTGTTTTGCTGTGGAAAGTGCATTGAGATAAGCCATCAGTTTCTTACGTGTACTGGATCTGGAAAGCATGTAGATCCGCTCATTCTGCTGCCGGGACTGGATTGCGGTGAGCTGCAGCAAATTACTGACCATCTGGCTGTGGTGATAGCATGCCTGGTCGCAGCGTTTGATCACATGTTCATAATCAATAAACATGATTTTTGTCTCCTCTGCGGCACAGACATAATAATGCTGTGAATCAGCAGGAAGAAGAAACGGTTCCCCAAAAACTGCATCTTTATTAAATTCGTCGATCAGGTACTGGTTTCCTTCCGTATCACAACAGTAAAGGATTGCCCTGCCATAAAGAATCAGCCCGATCTTTTTCATGGAACTGGAATATTCCATGATGGTCTCTCCATTTCGAAATGTCATTTCTCTCGCATGGAAACAGATTCGCATTCTTTCCTGTTCTTCGGGAAGAATATCTGTAAAAAGTGTAATATGCTCCATCGTTTCTCACCTCATTTTCCGCTATTGTTTTCCATTATTATAACACAATTTTTCTCAACTAATCGCATCTTTGTGACTTTTGCAACAGAATTTTCCCTGATATTCTGTTATAGTTTTAACAAAGTTACAGATAAGAAACCTTTTTACATAAACTCATAACAAACTGGAGGGAATGAAATGAAGATTACAGATACAATCCGATATGCAGGTGTAAATGATCACCAGGTTGACCTTTTTGAAGGACAGTACAAAGTTCCAAACGGAATGTCTTACAATTCCTATGTAATCCTGGATGATAAAATTGCGGTTATGGACACCGTAGATGCCAACTTTACTCATGAATGGCTGGACAATATCCAGCAGATCCTGGACGGACGGACTCCGGATTACCTGATCGTGCAGCATATGGAACCGGACCACGCAGCAAACGTTGCAAATTTCCTCAAAATTTATCCGAACACTACTGTTGTTTCCAACAAAAAAGCATTCAACATGATCCAGAATTTCTTTGAGCTGGATCTCACTGATCGCAGGATCGAAGTAGAAAACGGCGGCACACTTTCTCTTGGATATCATCAGCTGACTTTTGTTTTTGCCCCGATGGTACACTGGCCGGAAGTTATGGTAACTTATGACAGCACAGAAAAAGTTCTCTTTTCTGCTGACGGTTTCGGCAAATTCGGTGCTCTCGATGCAGAAGAACCGTGGGATGACGAAGCAAGACGCTATTTCATCGGTATCGTAGGAAAATACGGAAACCAGGTACAGGCACTTCTCAAAGTTGCTGCAACCCTTGATATCCAGAAGATCTGTCCGCTTCACGGCCCGGTCCTTACCGAAGACCTTGGCCATTATATCGGACTTTATGACACCTGGTCTTCCTACACGCCGGAAACAGACGGAATCGTGATCGCCTACACTTCTGTTTACGGTCACACCAGAGATGCTGTATATCTCCTTGCAGAAAAGCTCAGATCCAAAGGATGCCCGAGAGTTCTTGTCTATGACCTCGCAAGAGATGATATGTCCCTGGCCATCAGTGATGCTTTCCGTTATTCCAAACTGATTCTTGCTACTACCACTTACAACGCGAGCATTTATCCATTTATGAATGACTTTATCACCAGACTTGTGGAACATAACTTCCAGAACCGCACCGTAGGAATCATCGAAAACGGCTCCTGGGCTCCTCTTGCTGCAAAAGTAATAAAGGAAATGATGGCTCCATGTAAAAAGATCGACTGGTTAAAGAACAACGTTCACATCTGGTCTGCTGTAAAAGAAGAAAACAGAAAAGAAATTGAGGCAATGACTGATGAACTCTGCAAAGAATACATTGCCAAAAGCGATACTCTTGCAAACAAAAATGATATGTCTGCACTTTTCCGTATTGGATACGGTCTCTATGTTGTAACCTCCAACGATGGAAAACGTGACAACGGACTGATCGTAAATACTGTTACTCAGCTGACCGATAATCCGTACCGTGTAGCAGTTAACATCAACAAAGCCAATTACTCTCACCACGTAATCCAGCAGACAGGTGTCCTGAATGTAAACTGTCTGTCCGTGGAAGCACCGTTCTCTGTTTTTGAAAGGTTCGGTTTCCAGTCCGGCAGAACTGTAGATAAATTTGAAGGTCAAAAAGTCAACCGTTCCGGTAACGGACTTGTATTCCTTGACAAATACATCAACGCATTCATGTCTCTCAAAGTAGAACAGTATGTTGACCTCGGAACCCACGGCATGTTCATTTGCAGTGTCACCGAAGCTCGTGTCATGAGTGACCAGGAGACCATGACCTACACCTATTACCAGAACAATGTCAAACCAAAACCACAGACAGAAGGAAAGAAAGGCTTTGTCTGCAAGGTCTGCGGATATATCTACGAAGGTGATGAACTTCCGGAAGATATCATCTGCCCGTTGTGTAAACACGGTGCCGTAGACTTCGAGCCGATCCAGTAAAAACCTCCAATTCAGATCATTGTGATCTGTTAAACATTCAATCCATAAAAAGACCTGCTGTACACTTTCAATCAAAACAGCAGGTCTTTCTGATTTATTTAATTCTCTTCAGCTCATACTCTCTTGTTCCAAGACCGATCTTCTCAGCCTGATCCAGAGTTGCCTTCCATTCAATATTCGGATTGGAATCCTTGAAATGATCATGGTGGCAATGCCATCCCGGCTCTGCCAGATGTTCACCCAGCTGACTGTCTGCAATCGGTGTTGCCTTCAGACAGGCATCTGCACATGCCTGATCCAGTGCAACCGGGTCAAAGCTTGCAAACATTCCAATATCCGGAAGGATCGGTGCATCATTCTCACCGTGACAATCACAGTTTGGACTGATATCCTGAACCAGTGCGATATGGAAATGCGGGCGTCCATGACAGACTGCCTGTGCATATTCTGCCATCTTACGGTCAAGCAGCTCGTTTGCACTGCTGTTTGGATTATAGACAGCATCAAAGCTGCAGGCTCCAATACATCTTCCACAACCCTTACATTTATCATAATCGATCACAGCTTTTTTGTTTACATATGTAATTGCGTCACTTCCACATTCTTTGGCACAGCGATGACATCCACGACAGACTTCTGCATTGACTGCCGGCTTACCACTTGCATGCTGCTGCATCTTTCCTGCACGGCTTCCACAACCCATACCAATATTTTTAAGGGCACCGCCAAAGCCTGTTGCTTCATGTCCCTTAAAATGACTCAGACTGATAAAAACATCTGCATCCATGATTGCATGTCCGATCAGTGCGGTCTTGCAATACTCACCATTCACTACCGGTACTTCTACTTCATCCGTACCTCTCACGCCATCACCGATAATGATCTGGCATCCTGTTGTAATCGTATTAAATCCATTTAAGTTTGCACAGTCCAGATGTTCCAGTGCATTCTTTCTGCTTCCCGGATAAAGTGTATTACAGTCTGTCAGAAATGGCATACCACCCTGCTCTTTGCACAGGTCTGCAACAACTTTTGCATAATTCGGGCGAAGAAATGCCATATTTCCAAGCTCACCAAAATGCATCTTAATTGCTACAAATTTTCCATCCATATCAATATCTTTGATACCGGCTGCCACACAGAGCTTTCTTAACTTATCCAACTGACTCGTTCCGACCGGACAGCGAAAATCAGTAAAATAAACGGTTGATTTTTCCATGTCTGAATCCTCCTAATATAAAAATATTTCAAGTATTATCACTCAATAACTATAATAATACTTGAAGTATGGTTGAAGTCAATATTTTTATAAATTTTATCGTCTGCACATATCTTGACATGACATCCATACTGTTTCTGACGTGTTTTTGTTCTGAAAAATTTCAGTCGGGAATCTTTTTTATATTCGGTATTATTTTTCTTTACAACAACAATTTGAATGCTATAATAGGAATGTTTTGAATACAAATATTTTGCAATTCAAATAATTAAATCATCGAAAGGATTTTAGATTTATGAATACATTACGAAAAATTTACTGTCGTGCTTTCCAGAAAGCCTTTAAATTTGCACTTCCATTCCTTCCATATCGCAATCCTGAAGTTATCGGAAGCGTGAAGTCCCTGCCTGAAATTCTTCTCAAAAAGAAATGCGATAACGTTCTTATCATCACAGATAAAGGCATCCGCAATCTGGGACTGACCGACCGCCTGGAAAGAGCCCTGAAAGGAAACAATATTTCTTATTCCATTTATGACAAAACCGTTGCCAATCCAACTACTGTCAATGTAAAAGAAGCTGAAGACCTCTGGTATCAGTCTGAATGCAAAGCAATCATTGGTTTTGGTGGTGGCTCCAGCATGGACTGCGCCAAAGCAGTTGCTGCGCGCATTGCAAAACCGAAACAGTCTCTTGCACAGATGAAAGGCATCCTGAAAGTACACAAAAAGCTTCCACTTCTGATCGCCATTCCTACCACTGCCGGAACCGGAAGTGAAACAACTCTTGCAGCCGTTATTACTGATGCAGAAACAAGATACAAATATGCGATCAATGACTTTCCTCTGATTCCAAGATACGCTGTTCTGGATCCGAAAGTCACTTTAAGCCTTCCGCCATTTATCACTGCTACCACAGGCATGGATGCCTTAACTCATGCTGTTGAAGCTTATATCGGGAACTCTACAACACCTGGTACCCGAAAGAATGCACTGGATGCCGTACAGCTGATCTTCGAAAATCTGGACCGTGCCTATACAAACGGTTCGGATAAGGAAGCTCGCAAAAATATGCTCCGAGCTTCTTATTTTGCAGGCTGTGCTTTTACCAAATCTTATGTTGGATATGTTCATGCAGTTGCACATACCCTTGGTGGCCAGTATAATGTTCCTCATGGACTTGCAAATGCAGTACTTCTTCCATTTGTACTGGAATCATATGGGGATACGATTCATTCCAAACTCGCCCGACTTGCCCTGACAGCCGGTGTTGCTGACAGCAGTACACCTGAAAAAGAAGCCGCGCATGCTTTTATCCAGGCAGTCAAAGATATGAAAAAACGTTTCAATATCGGGGATACTATACCAGAAATCAAAGAAGAAGACATTCCAAAACTGGCTCATTATGCAGACAAAGAAGGAAATCCTCTCTATCCGGTGCCGGTACTGATGGATGCACACGAACTGGAAAAATTTTATTATATTCTCATGGACAAAAAACAGGAGGACACTTCGAATGAATCAGAATGACATTCATAAACTTATAGAAAAACAGCGAGCATATTTTTACAGTAATGAAACTTTAAATATAGAAAAACGCATTCATGCGTTGAAAAAACTAAAGACATGTATCCAGAAAAATGAAGCAGAAATCGCAACGGCCCTGGAAGCAGATCTTGGCAAAAGTAACTTCGAAAGCTACATGTGTGAAACAGGTCTGGTCTTAAGTGAAATTTCTTATATGCTGAAACATATACGCAGATTCTCACGTGAAAAACGGGTGCACACACCACTCTCGCAGTTTCATTCCCGGAGTTTTACCAAACCAGGTCCATATGGTGTCGTTCTGATCATGAGTCCATGGAATTATCCGTTCCTGCTCTCTCTTGATCCACTGATTGACGCAATTGCTGCCGGAAACACCGTGATTCTGAAACCAAGTGCTTATTCACCGAATACCAGTAAGTTGATTGAAAAAATGATCCGGGAATGTTTTTCTCCGGAGATGGTTGCAGTTGTCACCGGTGGACGTGCGGAAAACACCAGCCTGCTGGAAGAACATTTTGATTACATCTTTTTCACCGGCAGTCAGAATGTCGGCAGAGAAGTGATGAAAAAATCCTCCGCACATCTTACTCCTGTAACGCTTGAACTTGGCGGAAAAAGTCCCTGTATTGTTGACGAATCTGCTGATTTGAAACTGGCTGCACGGCGGATTGTTTTTGGTAAATATCTGAACTGCGGACAGACTTGTGTTGCTCCGGATTATATCTGCTGTCACAATTCTGTTAAGGATGCTTTTCTTGCAGAAGTAAAAAAACAGATTTCACTTCAATTTGGGGAACAGCCGCTTTCCAATTCAAATTACGGAAAGATCATCAATGAAAAACATTTCCATCGAATTTCAGGTCTGATCGATCATGATAAAGTCATTTTCGGCGGCCATAATGATTGCAATACACTGCGTATTGAACCTACAGTTATGGATCATGTAACCTATGAAGATAAAGTAATGCAAGAAGAAATTTTCGGGCCAGTCATGCCCGTTCTCACCTATAATTCACTGGATGAGTTAATCGGTAAGATCAATTCTATGCCGCATCCACTTGCTCTGTACTTTTTTACCCGTGATAAAATGGCTGCTCGTAAGGTCACCTCTCAGTGCCAGTTCGGTGGTGGCTGTATCAACGACACTATTATCCATCTCGCGACCAGTGAAATGCCTTTTGGGGGATTTGGTGAAAGTGGTATGGGTGGTTATCATGGCCGTGAAGGCTTCCGGACTTTTTCCCATTATAAGAGTATCGTGGACAAAAAAACATGGCTGGATCTGCCAATGAGATACCAGCCATATAAGAGAATTAATGATAAGTTGATTCATTTCTTCTTGAAATAAATATGACGGAAGGGATATCTGTATATCCAGAGGTTCCCTTCCTGAATACTTCAAATATCATCTTTACATTTTAGTCTAATTTCTTTATAATGTATAACAATCATAACGGATGGCTTTTCCATTTAACGTGTAGGAAGGTTTTCTTCCGGCAAGGAATTCGCTCTTCAGCGGACGTTTTACGATAATCTTCTCCGGTGTAGCTTTGATTGCTACATCAAAGAGATCCGTCTCTTCGGAACATGGTGGTTCAAGTTTCTGGATCAGCTGTAGCTTCTTGTTGATGAGGCTGGATTTCTGTCGTGCCGGGAACATGGGATCGAGGTAAATAACATCTACCGGATCCAGAAGTTTGGACATACATTCTACGCTGTCTCCCTCGACCAGTTTCATCCGGGCTACGATTTCCTTCAATATCGGATGTTTCTTTGCGCGCCGCAGTGCGTCTTTCAAAAGGACAGCAACGACCGGATTCTGCTCGTACAGGGTTACTTCGTATCCCTGCGCTGCAAGCAGGAAGGCATCTTCTCCCATACCTGCCGTGGCATCAATCGCCTTGCGTCCTTCTTTTTCTGATTTGGCAGCCCGCACCAGCATTTCATGCTGCAATCTCCCGTTTGTGACACGGTGAAGCATATTTTCAAAATCGCCCTGATAGGTTAATCCATATCCCGTCAGAGAAATACCTTTCGAATCGAACAAAACTGTCAGGTTTTTTCCTGGTTTATCTGCAATGATGCTCTCCGTTTTCCGTGCAAAAGATTCTGCCTGGTCCCGTTGTCCACCTTTTCCAATACATACTGCAAATTTATCATTCATGCTATTTTTTTCACTTTCCTAGGATATGGATATCTTACACTGAAATTCAGAAAATTACAATTACTGCGATCGTCAAATGACATACAGAAATTTTCTGTTGCCATTACATGTAAAAATGTTATAGAATATTTATAAAAGAATGCTAAATAATTCTCATTATAAATTCAACATATAAAGGATGGAAAAATGGCTCAGATTATCTTAACTTTTGGACTTGGAAAAGAAAAAATCAAGGTAGTCCGCAGTATTGCTCAAAAAAACAGAATTCAGATAAAAGAAATCTCTCGAAAAGATTATAATCAAAAACTTAGTGCCCTCGCCGGGATTCAGGGATTTGCTAAAGAAAAAGTAATCTATAACGGCCCGGATTTTCCTCTGGAAATGATTGTATTCTCTGGAATAGATTCCGCACAGATAGATTCCTTCCTGGCAGACTACAAACAGACTGGTGCTCAGACAGTTCCCTTAAAAGCAATCATTACTCCTCAAAATATTTTCTGGACCGTAGAAGCACTCTTCAAAGAATTATGGAAAGAGCACCTGCATTTTCTTCCTGAATAAGTTTCTCTGACGCGAAAATGTCAATAAATGTTAACAATAATTTGTGACATGCTCCCACCACTTAAATCTCTGATTTTGAAGTGGGGGCTTCTTGCTCAATGGCTCTACAGAGCCAAGTATCTACAAGCTATCCTCGCGTGCCCCGCGATTTTTATTAGTCCGGTTACGGACTTCTTATTGTGCTGTCATGCACATTCTGCAAAGATTCTTTTTCCCTCATTCATGATATTAACTGCTGCATTTGCATCGCGGTCCATTCTGTTACCGCATTCACAGTAATAAATCCTATCAGATAAAGACAATTCTTCTTTTTTATTTCCGCATACACTGCAAATCTTACTGGATGCAAAATAACGGTCTACTTTGATCAGATATTTTCCTCGTTCCTCCAGTTTATATTCCAGCATAGACAGAAACAGGCCATATCCATTATCATGTACACCTTTTCCAAGATGAAGTCCTCCTGCCATCCCTTTCAGATTCAGATCTTCCACGCATACTGCATCGAAGCTCTCAGTAAGACTGGCAAAATATTTTCCGGATGGCTCCCTGCTGACTGTCACAGATTTCAGTTTCCATTTTTCTGATATCGGACGGTGAAGCTTCATTCTGACAGCCGTCATCTTAGGCAGTTTCAAATATTTT